>Ga0307414_10000045_pt1 | contig 136797 bp, 111 predicted proteins | sample DK1Ometagenome_FD_203804 | JGI IMG/M metagenome (GOLD analysis project Ga0307414, IMG submission 203804) | Maize rhizosphere microbial communities from greenhouse at UC Davis, California, United States - DK15-O-3 | ecosystem: Host-associated > Plants > Roots > Rhizosphere > Soil | place: USA...
CCCTCCATTTTGCTGGACCGCTCCTGCGGAGCGCGGGGAGGAAGCGGATGGACGGTTGGCGGCGCCCCGGGCCGCGGCGCCCTACCGTCCAAGGCGCCCTACCGTCCAAGGCGCCCTACCGTCCAAGCGGATCTGGAGATCCGCGGTCCCAGTTCCCGGAGAAGTGAAGTGCATGGGTGGCAGCATGCCATGGGGGAATTTCCCTCATCCACTTCCACCAGTGGGCCCCGCCAAGGCGAGCATCGAACCTTGATCGTCCCGCACCTGAACGAAGCGGGCGTGGCGGCGGATTGCCTTTAGTTAGCGCCATTCTTGGGTTGCACTTTCGGGACAAGGAGTGGCCACGACATTTCTTACCATGCTCTAGCCTTCAGGAGCGGCGGAGGGGCCATAGTTTGCGCAACCATTGGTCCACTTCAGCGGGGGAATGGTGGTATTCCATGAGATTCCTGAGAGCTAGGTAGTCCTCCTGTTTCATGATCCGCGGAAGAAGAGAGGCGCGCTCGGGTGTATCGATCAGGTGCTCACAAAAGCCGAGCGCCGCAGCGGTGCGCAATTCGTCGCCGCCATGCAGCAGGCACCAGTCACAATACTGCCAGATTCTCCGCAAAAGATCCACGGGGGGCGGATCGAGTTTACAGAGTTTCTCGAACTCAACATTCAACTCGAGCCACAGCATCATCGGTCCGTCCACGAGTTGCGAGGCGATGATCCTCTGCAACTCGGGAAGTCGGGTCGATGCTTCGCGACGCCAAGCGCTCATAGACAGGTCCCGCTACGATTTCTTGTCCCACTTTACCTTCTCGAAGGACTCGGCGCTTCGCTCGACCTTCTTCGGCTCGAAGCCGGATTTCTTGATGAATTCGGTGATCTCCTTATCACTGATGGTGGAGCCTTTTTTCTCTTCCAAGAGGACGAGCTTGCGGGAGAGGTCCACGTGGACATTCGAGACGGCAGGGTGCTTCTTGAAGTGGGCGACGATGCCTTGTGCGCAGAAGGAGCAGACCATGCCGTCCACGGTGGTCTTTACGGTCATCGTGCGGTCGGTCGCGGCTCGGGCGGTGCCGGAAAGGAAAAGCCAGGCTCCGAGAAGGCTGAGGATAATGGAGTGATTCATAGGTGTGATTTGTTAAAAGTGGATCATGAAGTTCACGAGCGGATCGCCATCGAGCGAGCAGCCCAGTTCGAGGAAATAGGGCCCCTTGAAGAGGCGGATCTTCGGGATGATATCGAGGTCGTCCTCCATGCCGCTGACGTGCTCGAATTGCACGATCAGCCAGGTGTTCAGCTCTTCGAACTCCGCCTTGTAGGGGGCGACGCCGAAGGAAAGGCTGGTAACCGCGCGGGAGACGTCCTCGGAGCCGACGAACTTCGACTCGAAGGCGGTGTAGATCCGCCGCGTCTCGTAGTCGGCGCGGAAGAAGCCGAGGCCGGCGGGAGCGGCGGATTCGCCATCCTGCTTCGCGGCACCGGCCCCGAGGCCGAAGTAGAGGTTCGCCTGGGCTTCCGGCAGGTTCCAGCGATGGAGCAGCCAATTGTGCTGCAGGGCGGCGAAGTAGTCGTCATCGCGCTCGTCCTCGAAGCGCATGGCGTGGATGCCGAAAGCCGTCTTCGGCGTGTAGGATTTGTAGAGTTCGAAATTTTGAACGGAGTCGGTGGAGCCGAGCATGAGTTGCCAGGCGCCTTGAAACGAAACCGGATGGGCTCCCGCCGTGGTGGCGGCGCACATCAGGGAAAGATGGAGAATTTTCATGGATCGGACAGGTGAGGAAAAACGAGGGATTTTCCGCACGGGCACGAGTGCACCGTACGGGCATCGGTCGCGCGCGGCAAAGAGGTGCCGCGCCGTTTCCTCACAGCGTCCTGCTGACCAAAAGAGCCCGCCGCTCGCCGGGCGGAGCATGCCATGGAACCGAGGGCTGCCAGCGCGGACGCAGGCTTTCTCCGGACTCCGGCGCCACCGGCAGCCAGACGGCCGCGGGCTGCAGCGCGAGAGCCGCGCCGGTGCCGGGATGCGGCAAGGCGACGTCCGGCATTTCCCGGGGGTCGTCATTCGCACAGAGGCAGGCGTGATCCGGGGACTTCTTTTCCTTTCCCTCGCCGCAGCAGCAACAGGAGTCGGTGGACTCCTTCTTCATCACCTCGCCCGCACAACAGCACAGCGGGCTGGCGACCAGAAGGGCCAGCAAGCAGGTGAAGAGGGTGGCGAGGCGTGACATCAGGGATGAGAGGGGGAAAACCTCTCCCGATTCCTTGAATACACGGGCAGGCGGCGGAATCAAGCGTGCGGATTTCCTTGGGGGAAGCCGGAGCCGCTCCTTCGTCGTGTCACCCCCGGGCTATACGAGGGAACGGCGTTGCCGTTCTTGGAAAGGAACGTTCCGACCTAGTCCCGAGAACGGCGGGGATCCGGCGGTTTCATCCGCTTCCATCCCGTTCGACTGCGGTTGAAATTGGCACTTCAAGCTGCAGCGTTACCGATTCCGCTCCTTGACTCCCCCGCCCTGCGTCCCCACTTTCCCGCCCACCTTATGGCCGAACCGCAAACTGCCGACCTCTCGGCGCTGGATACGGACGCTCTGAAGAGCCGTCTGACCCAGCTCGGGAGGTATCTTTGACGTCCCGACCCTGGAACGGGAAATCGGATCCCTCGAGGCCGCCATGGGCGACCCGGATTTCTGGAACAATCAGGAGAAAGCCCGCGCGACCAACACGCGCATTGCCGGCCTGAAGAAGAAGCTCGGCGCCTTCGAGAAGCTGAACGGCCGCTACGACGACCTGATGGCGGGAATCGAGCTGGCGAAGGAATTCGACGATCACGATGCGGCGGTCGAAGCCTTCAGCCAGGCGGCCGAGCTCGACAAGGACATCGCGTCCTTCGAACTGCTGACGCTGCTCGACCGGCCGAACGACTCCTCCTCCTGCTACCTGATCATTCAGGCGGGCGCGGGCGGCACGGAGGCCTGCGATTGGGCGCAGATGCTCTATCGCATGTACAATCGCTGGGCGGAGCGGAAGGGCTTCACCTGCGAGACGATTTACTGGGAAGACGGCGACGAAGCCGGCCTGCGCGGAGCGACGATGAAAGTCACGGGCGACTACGCCTACGGCTATCTCAAGAACGAGCGCGGCGTGCATCGCCTGGTGCGGATCTCTCCTTTCGACTCCGCCGCGAAGCGCCACACGTCCTTCGCCTCGGTCGACGCGACGCCCGAGATCAACGACGAGATCAAGATCGAGATCAACGACAAGGACATCGAGATCACCACCATGCGATCCGGCGGCAAGGGCGGCCAGAACGTGAACAAGGTGGAGACCGGCGTGCTCCTGCGGCACTTGCCCACCGGCATCCTGATCCGCTCCACCAACGCACGCTCCCAGGGAGCCAACAAGGAGCTCGCCTACGAAATTCTCAAAGCGAAGTTGTTCCAGCTCGAGGAAGACAAGCGCAAGGCCGAGTCCGAGCGGGCTTACGGGGAAAAGGGCGACATCGGCTGGGGCAACCAGATCCGCTCCTACGTTTTCCAGCCGTATCAGAAGGTGCTCGACCTGCGCACCGGCCAGGAAACGGGCAACATCCAGCACGTGATGGATGGCGACATCGATGCCTTCATCGAAGCCAAGCTGCGCGGCAAGGTGCGGGTGAAGGGCGCGAAGGACGACGAGGATTAACCGGTCGCCCTTTCGCGGATTCCGACATTCAGCCGGCGGTGATTTCCAAGGGATGGCCCGCCAGCCCTTGGAGAATCCTCGTTGCATGGTGTTAGAAGTGCTGCTTCCATGGGAGCGAACTTCCCTCAAATTACCATGCTCACGGATTTCAAGGAATTTGCCTTCAAGGGCAATCTCATCGACATGGCTGTCGGTATCATCATCGGCGGAGCCTTCGGCACCGTGGTGAAGTCGCTCGTGGACAACCTTTTCATGCCCCCTTTGGGGATGCTGATCGCGGGCATCGACTTCAAGAAGATGAAGTTCGTGCTCAAGGATGGCATCCCGGCAAAAATCGAGAATGGCAAAGAGGTCGCGGCAGCCATCCCCGAGTCGGCGATCAACTACGGTCAGTTCATTACCGACCTCCTCTCGTTCATGCTGGTGGCGTTTGCCGTCTACCTGGTGGTCAAGAAGGCCTTGGGAATTCTGAAAAAAGAGAAAGCTGCTCCTGCGGAGCCACCGGCACCATCATCCCAAGAGAAGCTTCTCATGGAGATCCGAGATCTGCTGAAAACGCAACAGGGAAAGGCTTGATCCTTTCGTCCGGTCCGGTGGACTGCGCGGAATGCCGCCCGACCGCGAACCTTTTGACATCAGGTCAGCGCTGCCTTTTCTCGATGGAGACGGGTGGCGGGGCGGCTTGCGGCGTGCCCTGGACGAGTTGCTCGGCCTGACAAGGGTACGGGCCGCATTCCGCGAAGCGGAGGAGAGCGGGGACGAGCCCTTCGCCGCCTCGCTGCGCGCCTTCGGCCTGGAGGTGCAGGCGAAGGATTTCACCGAAGCGGTCCCGGCCAGCGGACCGGTGATGGTGATGGCGAATCACCCCTTCGGCGGTGCGGACGCCCTGTCACTGGGCGCGCTCTGCAGGGCGAAACGGCCCGATACCCTGCTGATGGCGAACGAGATGGCAGCCCAGCTGCCGGTTCTGGGAAAGTTGATGCTCCCGCTCTCCATTTTGGGCGGCGAGGGATCGGCCCGAAAGAATGCCGCATCCCTCCGCCGCTCCCTGGAACATCTGCGCGGCGGCGGATTGCTGGCGGTATTTCCCTCGGGCGAAGTGGCGAACTGGAAAGGCAGCGCGGTGGAGGAAAGCCCGTGGTCACCGCACATTTCGGCGCTCGCGGAGCGCTGCGGTGCGAAAGTCATTCTCGTGCGGTTTTTCGGGAAGACCCCCGCATGGTTCCACCTGGGTGGCGGCATTCATCCCATGGTGCGGACCGCCCTGCTCCCAAGGGTGCTGCTGGCGATGCGCGGGTCGACCGTCCAATGCCGGGCGGAAGCGGTCAGCCCGGATGGATACGATGGCAAAGAGGCTGCGGCATTCTTTCGGAAAAGGACGCTGGCCATGGAGGAATGAACGCCTCCCCGTTTTTTCGGTTCGCGAAAAAAATTCTCAAAATCCATTTGCGCGAATCCAAACTTGGGCGACTGGTATTCCCAGAGCCGGACGAAACCGAATCAAGCAAATCGTGAAGTCTATTGAGACCAACGAAGATTTGGTAAAATCGCCCGGCTCACTTCTTTTTCAACGCCCGCTCCGGAGATTCCGGGCGGGCTTTTTTCGTCCGTCCCTTTGACCGCGAAATCAGCATTCGTCGCTGGCGAAATTTGACCCGCATCGGCATCGGGCTTACCGATACACTGGCTCATTCGAGTTAAAAAACGCCGGTGCGTCCCCCTATTCCGGCCAAAGGAAAGTGAGGGTATCCCGATGCTTGCGAAATCACTGAGAGACTACCTCGATCAATGGGAGATCAAATACATCACCATCACCCACTCCCGTGCTTACACCGCCCAAGAAGTGGCGCAATCCGCGCACATTCCGGGCGGTATGCTCGCGAAAACCGTGATGGTCGTGATCGATGGCGCCATGGCGATGGCCGTGGTCCCGTCAAACTCCCGGGTGCGGTTGGACGACCTGCGCGACCTGACCCACACGGACGACGTGCGCCTCGCGCGCGAAGACGAATTCAAGGGCTACTTCCCCGACTGCGAAGCGGGAGCAATGCCGCCCTTCGGCAATCTCTATGACATGTCCGTCTATGTCTCCCCGCGATTGGCGGAAGAAGGCGAGATCGCCTTCAATGCCGGTTCGCACACGGAGATCATCAAGATGTCTTGGGCGGACTTTGATCGTCTCGTGAAACCGCGCGTGGTGCAGTTCACCGCGTGACGGGAGAGATTCCGGGCAACGTGAAAAGAAAGCCGTCGCGCCGACCGCGGCGGCTTTCGCGTGCCGGGGTATAAGGTGTTTCAAGCCGCAGTTTGCCCCCCGCAAGAATCGCGGCTACGTTGCGCCATGAATCGCTGGCCATGCTTGGCGATCGCGGGATTGATGCTGTGGCCGCCGGCACTCGCCGGGGGAGCGGCGGTGGGCATGATCGAGATCGAAGGAGCGATTGGTCCGGCGACGGCGGAGTATGTGGAGAGGGCGATCAAGGAGGCGGACCGGCAGAACCATGAATGCCTGATCGTGCGTCTGGATACGCCGGGCGGGTTGCTGGATTCGACGAAACGGATCGTGCAGTCTTTCTACTCCTCCCCGCGGCCGGTGGTCGTTTACGTGGGTCCCGCGGGATCCACCGCGACGAGCGCGGGATGCTTCATCACGCTCGCTGCCGACGTCGCGGCAATGGCCCCGGGGACGAGCATCGGCGCGGCCCATCCGGTTTCAGTCGGCGGTGGCGGGGGTGGGAGCGGCGAAGCGAAGCCGGATGAAGTGATGAAGGAAAAAGTGGAAAACTACGCCGCGAGCTACATCGAGGCGATCGCGCAGAAGCGGCAGCGCAATGTGGAATGGGCGGGGGAAGCGGTACGCAAGAGCGCGAGCATCACGGCGGACAAGGCACTCGAGCTAAAGGTGGTCGAGCTGATTGCGACAGACCTGCCCGACCTGCTGCGGCAGCTTGACGGACGGGAAGCCAGTGGAAGAAAGCTTGCGACTGCTTCGGCAGAGGTCACGGCGATCCCGATGAACGCCCGCGAGCGGGTCTTCCAGGTGATTTGGCGACCGGAGGTGATGTTCTTCTTAATGCTGATCGCGATCTACGGGATCATCGGCGAACTGAGTAACCCCGGCGCGATCTTTCCCGGCGTCGTGGGCGTGGTCGCCTTTGTGCTGGCGCTCTACATGGGGGCGGTGCTGCCGGTCAACGTGGCGGGGCTCGCCTTGATCCTGCTGGCGCTCGGGCTCTTCGTGGCGGATGTCTTCGCGCCGACGCACGGCGTGCTCACCGTGGGCGGCATCTTGGCGTTCTTGCTCGGCGGCTTCATGTTGTTTGACCAGGCGGAGAGCGGCTTGCGCTTGTCGTGGTCGGTCCTCCTTCCGTCCGCCCTATGCACGGCGGCCTTTTTCGCATTCGTGGTCGGTGCAGGATTGAAGGCGCAGCTGCTGCCCGTGCGCGTTGGCGCGCAAACGATGATGGGACAAACGGCGGCCGCGATCAGCCGGATCGATGCCACGGGAGGCACGGTGTTCGTGGAAGGCGAAATTTGGAACGCCACCAGCGACGCGCCGGTGGATGCCGGGGACCCGGTGGAGATCACCGGCAGGGACGGTCTGAACTTGAAGGTAAAACGCAAACTCCAGGAGGTATAAGATGGACCCGATCGAAACACTCGTCGCCAGTGTCGCATGGTTGATGCCGGTGCTGCTACTCGCATTTCTGGTACTGCCTGCAGCGGTACGCATCTTGCGCGAATACGAGCGGGGCGTGGTCTTCCGCCTCGGAAAATTGCTCAAGGCAAAGGGACCCGGGCTCGTCTTCCTCATCCCCTTCGTGGACCGCATGGTGCGGATGGACCTGCGGGTCGTGACAATCGACGTGCCGGATCAGGAACTCATGACCCGGGACAACGTACCAGCGACGGTGACGGCGGTCGTTTATTTCCGCGTGGTGGATCCGGAAGCCGCGGTGGTGAAGGTGGAGAACTACTTGAAGGCCACCTCTTTGATCGCACAGACGACGCTGCGCAGCGTGCTGGGTCAGGAGGAGCTGGATGAACTACTCGCGAACCGCGAGAAAATCAACGCGGCCCTACAGGCAATCATCGACCGGCAGACCGGACCGTGGGGCGTAAAGGTCACCGCCGTGGAGGTGAAGGACGTGGTGCTACCCGATGGAATGAAGCGCGCGATGGCCAAGCAGGCGGAGAGCGAGCGCGAACGCCGCGCAAAGATCATCAATGCCGAGGGGGAATATCAAGCGGCAGAAAAGCTCGCCCAAGCGGCGGCGATCATCGCGGCACAACCGATCGCACTGCAGCTGCGCTTCCTCCAGACCATGCGGGAAATTTCGAGCGAGCACAACACGACCACCTTTTTGCCGATCCCCATGGATCTCTTCGCGCCCTTCCGAAAGAAGGAGGCGGGGGGATGAGCGGTATATGCGGGATTGAAGCGGACTCCGGGCTCCCCTTCAGGGAGCGTCTCTTGTTGGCGGGCCGACCCAAGGTTGCGCTTCGCTTACCTTGGGCTTTCACCCGGGCCGCCCCTTTGGGGCTTTTGAGACGAACGACTGGATCGAAGTCGTCGTGCCGTCGAATAGTCGCCACTTCTCGGGCAAATTCACCAATGCGTATTTACTACGCCGGGCACATACTCTCCGATCCCGTGGAGTCCCTTTCCTAACGAGTACCCATCCGAACGGCTTCCTCCAGGAAGGGCAGCATCTTTTTCTCTATGACCTTGCGCGGCTCATAGTCGGCGATTCCTTTCTTCAACGCCTGCCACAGGGCTTCCTGCGCCACGCCATCGCCGAATTGATCCTGGGTGAGCCGTGGCTCCGTCAGCGCGAGCAAGGCGGCTTTGACAGCGAAGCAATCCTGAGGCGGCCGCTTAGGGAGGATGAGTCTCAACGCTGCATGGGTCTGGCTGTCGGCGACCATCTTGGCGAAGGCCTCCTTCAGCAGCTTCGCGTTATTTCCGGTGTGGTGATGGACGCTCACCCGTGACGCGAGCCAAGCCAGCAGCGAGGCACCGGGGCCCTCCAGCTCGCGGGCGGTGGCGGAGCGGACCAGGATTTTCTGCCGCAGCTCGCCCAGCTCTTTCGCATACCCGCCGCGGTTCGAGATCTCGCAGTATCCAAGATAAATCCTAGCCGACGCCAAGCGTAGCATCAGCTCCCGCCTCGCCATGTTTTCGCCGAGCAGGGCGCCGTTCCGGGCGGATGCCGTCTCGCCCAGATACCGTTCCAGATGGCGCCTCCCGCGCTCGTCCGATCCAGTCAGCGGGCTCGTGCCGTAGCGCGCCGCCCATGCGCGGGTCGCAATGTCCGCCTTGTCACACGACTTGTTCACCATCTCCTTATGCGCCGTCGCCTTGTCCTTCTTCTCGTCCGCTTTCACGAGCAGCGAGACGACGCCGTAGAGCTGGAACAAGGCGAGCTTCTCCTTTTCCGCGGGTGCCGCTTCGGCTGCCTGACGGATGGCTTCCGCCGCCTCGATTTCCGCTTCGGGCGAAACCGCAGCGACCACGCGGATGCAGAGATACGATTTCTTGGGATCCAGCCAGCCGACAACCGGGGGCATCTTCATGGCGATCTTCGCCACGGTGTCCGCTTTCATCGCAGAGCAAAGGATCCGCCCTTCCCCGCCGTCCCGACGGACGAAGACGGCAACGCCTTCAGCGAAGTCGAAGTGGAGGAACTGTGCCTCAAAGCTCCTGCCATCCGTCCTTTCGACTTGCATCTTCTCCGGCGGAGCGCCGTGCGGGGGCTCCTGCGCACGGGCCGTCGCGAGGAGGCCGAAGGCAATGGCAGTTCCCAAGCAGCGGGTGAAGTCGATGGAAGGATTCATGGCCGGATCTTCACCGTAGAGGTGAAGACCGGGGAGATTTCTCCCACAAGCCGCAAGTGAACGACTGCCGCTCTTTTGACATTACTTTGACATAGCGTGAAGACGCCTGGTCCAATCAAAAAACCGCCACGAAGGGACGCAGCGGCTTGCGGAAGAAGAGCGCGCGCGGGATCGCCATGATGCGGGCGAGCCAGCCGAGGGAGGACTTCTTCGATCCCTTGGTGGAGGCTGCTTCTTCCAGCAATTTCACCATCTCCAGATTCCCGAACATCGCGGCAAACATCACCGGTGTGCGGCCGCCACCTTGATCCGCGAGCGGATCGGCACCGCCCATGAGGAGAACCCGTGCCACCCTCACGTGCCCCTTGAACGCGACACCGGCGAGCGGCGTCTGGTTGCGATCGTTGCGGGCATCGGGCTCAGCATGGTACCGGAGCAGAGATCCTACCATTTCCGCGTGGCCGTGATAGGCAGCAAGCATCAGCAGGGTGTTCCCTTTTTCATCACGCAGGTTCGCAGGCATGCCGGCATCCAGCATCGGCTCGAGTGCCGCGAGGTCGCCGTGACGCGCGGCATCGATCGCCACGCGTTGCAATTCGGCATAGCGTTGTTCTTCTTCGGCGGTGAGGGTCATGGGTTTGTGAAAGGTTGGTGCGGGCGGCGGCTGATACCCCGCCGCCCGCGGGTTCTCTCGGGGAGATTGGTCAGGCGAGCGCGGGCTCGTTCGGATAGGCGCCGCTGGTTTCCCATTCGATCTTGAGCGCCTTCGCAACACCCGTGGCGTAGGCGGGATCGGCCTTGTGGAAATGGGTGAGCTGGCGGTGAACGATCTCCTGCGGCACGCCGTGCATCGCTTCGGAGATATTGCTGAAAAGCTGCTGCTTCTGCGAATCGCTCATCAGACGGAAGAGGTTGCCCGGCTGCGTGTAGTCATCATTCCCGTCGCGGTGATTCCAGCGGTCGGCATCGCCGGAGATCTTCAGCGGCGGCTCGGCGAAGCGGTCGTTCTCCACGGGCCCGCCCATCGTGTTGGGCTCGTAGTAGGCATTGCTCGACTTCGGTTCCAAGAAGTTCATGGAGCCATCCATGTGGTAGGTGTTCACCGCGCTCTTCGGGCGATTTACCGGAAGCGCTTCATACCAGGTCCCGACGCGATAGCGGTGTGCATCCGCATAGGAAAAGATGCGGGCCTGCAGCATCTTGTCCGGAGAGAAGCTGATGCCCGGCACGATGTTCGAGGGTGAGAAGGCGGCCTGCTCGATTTCCTGGAAATAGTTCTCCGGATTCCGGTTCAGTTCCAAGATGCCGACATCGATCACGGGATAGTCCGCGTGCGGCCACACTTTCGTGAGGTCGAAGGGATTGAAGGGGCACTTCTCCGCATCCTCTTCCTTCATCACCTGAATCTGCATCGTCCACTGCGGAAACTCGCCGCGTTCGATCGCTTCGTAGAGGTCGCGCTGTGAGGACTCGCGGTCCTTTGCGATCACTTGTTCGCCTTCCGCGTTGGTCATCGTCTTGATCCCCTGGCGGGTCTTGAAGTGGAACTTTACCCAGAAGCGCTCCCCAGCCTCATTGATGAGCGAGTAGGTGTGCGAGCCGTAGCCATTTGTGTGGCGATAGCTCAAGGGCAGTCCGCGGTCGGACATCAGGATGGTCACCTGGTGCAGGGACTCCGGGGACAGCGACCAGAAGTCCCACATCGCGATCGCGCTGCGCATGTTCGTGCGCGGATGGCGCTTCTGGGTGTGGATGAAGTCGGGGAACTTCTGTGGATCCCGCACGAAGAAGACCGGCGTGTTGTTCCCGACGAGATCCCAGTTTCCTTCATCGGTATAGTACTTCATCGCCCAGCCGCGCACGTCCCGTTCGGCATCGGCCGCGCCGCGTTCACCTGCCACGGTGGAGAAGCGCAGCAGCATATCGGTCTTCTTTCCGATGTGGGAGAAGACAGAAGCCTTCGTGTATCGGGTGATGTCATGGGTGATGGTCAGCGTGCCGAAGGCACCGGAGCCCTTTGCGTGCACCACGCGTTCCGGGATGCGTTCGCGGTTCTGATGGGCCAGTTTTTCGATGAGCTGGTAATCCTGGAGCAGAAGCGGACCGCGCGGTCCGGCAGAGATCGAGTTCTGGTTGTCGGCGATCGGATTGCCGCCGGTGGTGGTCATCTGGGATTTCTGCATGGAAATGGAAGTTGCGTTGCGTCGGCGATGCTGGCGGAAACCGAGGCATTTGTGAAATCGGGGGTTGAAAACGGAGCCATTCGTATTTCTTATAGCTCACGCATGGAATTCCGCCAATTGGAGCTCTTGGCCAGCGTCGTCGATGCCGGGTCCCTCACGGCAGCGGCCGCCCGCTGCAATCTTTCTCAGCCTGCCATCAGCCAACAGATCCAGGCGTTGGAGGAGGAAATCGGCGAACCGCTCCTCATCCGGCAGGCGCGGGGTGTCGAGGCCACCGCTGCCGGTCGTACGGTGCTGGAACATGCAGGCCGTTTGCTGGCGGAACGTGACAAGCTGCGTGATGCCTTCGCGGATCGCCGCGAGTTGCGACATGGCAGGGTGGCCTTCGGCATCATCCCGACGATCGCACCTTATCTCCTGCCGCAATGGCTCGGTCCTTTCCGTGAGCGGCATCCCGGCATCGCCATCGCCATTTCCGAATCGCGGACGGAAGAGCTCATCGCGCAGCTGGTCGAAGGCCGCATCGAGTTCGCCGTGCTCAGCGATGTCCCGGAGCAGGATCGCCAGAAATGGTCACTCCAGGTGAAGGAACTCTTCCGTGAACCGCTCCTGCTCGCCGCGCCGGCCAAGCATCCGCTTGCCACACGCAAGGCCGCGCCTACCCCTTCCGATCTCAATGCCGCGGAACTCATTCATCTGAAAGGCGGCCACTGCCTTTCAGATCGCACGCTGCGCCTCTGCAAGATCCGCGAGCCCGATCCCGGACTCCAGTGCGATCAACTCGGCACCGCGCTTTCGATGGTCGCCTCCGGCCTCGGCGTTACCGTCGTCCCGAAGCTCGCCACGCGGAACCGGGCGATGGACGGCATCGTCCTGCGACCCTTTGCAGGAAAGGGCATGTATCGCGTAATCGCCCTCATGAAACGCCGTGGCAGCAAGGATACTCCGGCGGCGGCGGAGCTGCTGAAACAGCTTTCTTCCTAAGGGGTGAGCACGAGGAGATCACCGCGAGGGGAAATAGGCGCTTAAACTAAAAACTTAGTTTTTAGCTTGTCGGAATGCCGGGGTCGTGGGACAAGGGCTTCATCATGGCCCGAAAGAAGAAACCGGAACCGCTGTCCGGCCTGTCGCGCAGGGAGACGCAGATCATGGAGATCCTCTTCGAACTTGGAGAGGCCACCGTGGGTGCGGTGACGGAGCGGCTTCCGGATGAGCTGAGCCCGAACGGGGTGCGCACGATGCTGATGATCCTGGAAGGAAAGGCTCGCGTGACGCGGCGCAAAGAGGGCCGTGAGTTCTTCTACAAGCCCTCGACCGATCCCGCGGTGGCCGGACAGAGCGCTTTGCAGCAGGTGCTGCGGGTGTTCTTCGACGGGTCGCTGAAGCAGGCGCTGCAGGCCCGCTTCACCGGTGAGGGCGCGGCTCCGGACGCGGAGGAAATTGCCGAGCTGGAAGCCTTGGTGCGCGAAGCAAAGCGCCAAGCAAAAGGAGGGAAGCCATGAACGCGGCGCTCGAAGTCATTTCCAGTTCGTGGGTTGCGATGGGGTTTCTCAAATCACTCCTCATCGCGGTGATCGGAGGAGGCTTCATCGCGTGCATTCGCCAGGGGAATCTTGCCTCGAGTCTTTGGGCAGGCCTCATGCTCTTGCTGCCAATCGCGTTCTTCTCAGGACTGCTGCCGATTTCTTTGAAGGCACTGCCCCAGGTCCCGCAAGTCGTCACGAAAGTTCCGGTCATGACAGTCAAGGCCCCCGTGCCGCAACCTCTCCCGAAAGACCTCGCGCTTGAAGAAAAGGCGATGCCAGTGGACGCCGAGATCTTGGACGCCGATGGCATACAGGCTGCGCCTATTCCCACCGAATCGTCCGTGAAGCTCTCTTTTTCCGAGGAGCAATGGTTGGTCGGCTTCTGGCTCAGCGGCGGACTACTCTCCCTTGCCCCTGGGCTGATCTCGATGATCGCCGCGCATAGGCTGCGGCGGGCGCCGGCACCGGAAGCGATCATCGATCACTGGCGCGAAGTGGCGGGAGATACCGCCGATTTTGTGCCGGTACGGATTTCAGGCGACGTTGGAACTCCGGGCGTCATGTCCACTCTCCGTCCGGAGGTCATCCTGCCCGTGTCAGCGCTGGATTGGACAACGGAGCAGTTGGTATCGGTGCTCCGTCACGAACTGCATCATCTTCACCGCCGTGATCTCACGGTTCGTGAGCTGGGGCGTCTCGTGCGTGCCGTGCTCTGGTTTCATCCTGCCGCGTGGTGGGTGCAGTCCCGTCTCGTGCTTGCGCAGGAGCGGGCGGCGGATGAATCCGTGATCGATACGGGAGTACCCGCCGCCGAGTACGCGGGGCATTTGTTAGACACGGTGGCGGACGCCCGTCTCTTCCCCGGCATCCCGATGGCACGCCGTTCGCAGGTGGGTGGCAGGATCCACATCATTCTCGCTCATCGCGAACGTCCCGGTCGAGGACGGACGATGTTGGAGAGGTGTGCCTCGATCGGCTTCGGTATCCTCGCCGCCGCTCTCGCGACTCTCGGATTCAGCGCGCCCGATCTTGCCCGGGCGGAAGAGTTGCCCGCCGTCGCAGACAAGGGTTTCCGCGCACCGATCCTGGATCGGAACGGCGAGGTGATCGCCACGTCGGACCCATCGCGGATGCCTGAGGGCCTGAGGGAAAATCCACCGCTACGTTGGTATCCTGGGCGGGAGATGATTGGCCAGGTCAGCGGATTGGTAAGGCCGGGGGAGAAGACGAAGCTCGAGCCAATCCCCGAGACAGGCTTGGAAAACATCGCCTCCTTGGCGGAAGGGAAAGCGCTGCGCTCCACCATTGATCTCGGCATCCAGCGCCTCGCGTGGCGGGAGCTGGAGCAAGGACAGAACCCGGGCTCCATCGTCGTGATGGATCCCCACAGCGGCGAAGTGCTTGCGATGGCCTCCTGGCCTTCGATCGATCCAAATGACTACGCGGATGGCGTGACGCGGGAAGAGTGGAACCAATGGCAAAGCGACCCGCGGAACCCTCTCCTGAATCGAGCTTTCACGGTCCATCCTCCCGCTTCGTTCGCGAAGCTGATCCTTTCCCTCGGCGCGGCGAGCAACGACTTGACCGATCAGACCTATTTTTGCGGGCCGCTGTTCGACATCGGCCGGCTAAAGGTCACCGATCCTCATCCTGCCAACGTCCATCTCGGGCTTCGCGCCGCGCTCATAAAGAGCAGCAACACGTACTTTGCCCAACTTGCCCGCGAGCTCGGCCACCTGCAAATCCGCTCGATTTGGGATGAGATCATCACGGGCCGCCGCGACGATGCGCCTTGGCGGATCCCAGCGGCAACATGGCACCCGTTGGAAGCAGCTGGGGCGAAACCTTCCGATGTCGATCTGGGATTCGCAGCGATGGGCACGGGAAGAAACGAGATCTCCCTGATGGACATCGCAAGGATCATGTCGGCGGTGGCCGATGGCAACGCGCGCGTGCCTTCTTTCATCGTGGGAGAAGAGATGCGGCCCTCCGTTCCATTGACCGATATCGGGATTAGCGGCAACGAAATCGGCCTGATCCGTCAGGCCCTCCACGACAACGTGAATGGCGAAGGCGTGGGTTCAAAAGCCAGGCTGGAAAGGATTGCCGTTTCGGGGATGCCGTTCACCGCCGCTCTTCCGCGGCGCAAACTTGCGATCCCGGAGGGAGGTGACGCATCGGGATCCGGTCCCATGACATACGTCGCCTCCTTTGCCGGATATGCCCCTGCCGAACAACCGCGCTACGTAGTGGCGGTGCGGGTGGAAGGGGGGAATCGCGCTGGTGAAATCCCCTTCTACGGGGGCTATGTCGCCGGTCCCATGGCGGGCCGCTTGCTGCAAGCTCTCCTCACGGAGGTCAGGTGATAGTAGGGGGCCAATCCCCTCACCCCACCCGGCTGTCCAACTGGAACACTTGGCCGGAGGTGTGGGGCAAGTGGACGTGGAGGTTCACTAGAAATGCGGCCACTGCCTCCGGAGTGTTGAAGCGACCAAGGACGTGTTCCGCTTTCACCTGTTCCCGGCGCTCCGCCTTCACGGATTCGGTCATCCGCGTTTCCAGGAAGCCGGGAAGGATGACGTTCACCCGGATGCCGGCCGGGCCGACTTCCTTCGCGAGCGACTTCGCCAAGCCGATCAGGCCCGCTTTCGCTGCGGCGTAGGCGGCCTGGCCCGCTGGTGGATGGATGGCGGAGTAGCTGGAGATGAAGACGATGTGGCCCGCGCGCGCGCGGATCATCCCCCGCAGCGCTGCGGCGGCGCAGGTGGCGGCCGCACGGAGATTCACGGCGAGCACCTGGTCCCAATCGCTTTCACCGAGCCGCGCAAGAGGAGCATCGCGGGTGATGCCCGCATTGCATATGAGGAGACCGGGGGAATGCAGCCGGAAGAACTCCTTCACGCCCGTCTCATCGGTGACGTCGAGTTCGGCGCGGCCGGGTGCGAGCACCTCGTGGCCGGCGTTCGAAAACTCTCTACTGATCTCGCGGGCGAGGTCTCCCTCGCCGCCGGTGATCACCACTTTTCCGCTCACCCTTCTATCCTGTGGGGGTGGAGTCCTCGCGGGCAAGGGCGGTGTTGATTCGCGAGGGATGCGACTGGAAGGCGGCTGCGCCGCAGTCGCGGTGTGCGAGCCGGAAGGTGAACCGCTCAGGTATTGAGGGGAGGCTCGACCGGTGGATCTGCCGGTTCGCCTAGGTAGCCGAGCATGCGCGCCCGTCGCAGTGCATGCTGCCGGTCCGTGGCGTGAAGCTTCCCGTAGATATTCTTGATGTGCGTGTGCACCGTGTGCGGGCTGATGCCGAGCTGCTCGCCGATCTCCTTGTAGAGCAGGCCTTCGGCCACGCAACGAAGCAACTCGACCTCGCGCGGCGAGAGCGCTTCGGCGGGTTCCGGCGGGCTGTCCTGCAAGAAGCGATCGAGCAGGCGCCTCGCGACCGCGGGACTCATCGGTGCCCCGCCTCGTACCAGATCCCGGATTGAAGTCTCCAGGTACTCCGCGGAACAACCCTTCAGCAGATAACCGAAAGCTCCCGCATTCAGCGCGGCGAAGACCGTGTCCCGGTCCTCGTAGATCGTATAGGCGAGCGGCAGCAGTTCGGGATTGGCGGCCTTCGCCTTCGCGATCAACTCGACGCCGGAGATTCCGAGAAGGTCGATGTCGGAAATCAGCACGTCCCCCTCATTCCACCGGTTCGCTGCCAGCGCCTCCTCGGCGGAGGTATGGGTGGCCGTCACATGGAAATCCGCCCGTTTTTCCAAGAGCCGCGCCAGGCTTTCTAACAGGCGGGCATCGTCCTCCACGACGATGATGCGAATGATCCGATCACTTGGGACAGAGGATTCAGGAAGCGGCACAGCTGGCATCAGGGTATTTGAGAGGGAGCGGAAGGGTAAAGCAAAGTTTGGTGCCTTCCTTGGCGGATACGACAAGCGTGCCGCCGAGTTCTTCCGCGCGGCGCGCCATGTTCTTCATGCCACGCCCGAGCGAAGGCTGGGATGGAAACCCCCGGCCATTGTCGGCCACCAGGATCCCCAACTGGTCCTCTTGAAAATTGACCTCGATGCGGGCCTCGGTGGCCCGCGAGTGGCGGGTCAGATTATGGATCGCCTCCTTCACCGCCCGGGTAAGGGAGATCGCAGCGGTGGGATCGTGGATCACCGCGCCACCCGAGGCACCGTGAATCTGCCAGTCCACGCGGATCCCGTGGGGCTCGGCAACCTTGCGAGAGTAGTCCCGCAGGTCCGCCAGCCAGTCGGTCCAATGGAATTTGCCGTTCTCCAAGGTGTTCATCAAACTGCGCACCTCGCGATTGCCCTCCAAGGCGATCACCTGGATATGCTTCAGCATTTCCTCACGGACGGCGGCCGTTTCTTCTTCCCGTCCCAAGGCGGCAAGCATGGCGAGATTGGCCGTGATGCCGCCGATCCCATCGTGCAGATCACGGATCAACGCTTGGCGCTGCCTCAGGGAACGCTGTTCCTCGGCTTCGCGCCGCGCCTGTTCCAGCGCCTCTTCCGCCCGTCGCTGGGCTGCGTGGCGTTCGTGCAGCTCCAGGGTCTGGCGCTGGTTTATCATCAGGATCGTGCCGAAGCTCCGGAGGTAGGCCAGAATCGCCACGGCGATGAAGATCATCCACTGTGACGTGGAATGGTCGAAGATGGTGACCACCGGGGGTTCTTGTACAAGCCTGAACAAGCGAACCATGAGCATCCCGGTAAAGAGGAGGAACATGATTCCCGTGAAGCGCATGGAGAACTGCATGCCCCCGCGAGCCTCCTTCATCAGCATGACCCCGCTCATCCCGTTGAGAAAGATCAGGACCATCGAAGCCAGATAGACCCGCGTCTGAAGACTATCCTTGATGAAAAGGAAATACAGGAAAGGGAACAGCCACAGACCGACAGCGATGATCGAATGCCGCTTCCATGACGTCTTCCCGAGAAACTGGCTGCTCCCCGCGTAGTAGAAAACCGCGGCGGCGACGCCGCAGAGGCTCGGGATCGCCGTGTTCAGGATGCGATTGTCCACCACGCCCTGGAGCGGAAGCAGCGCCATGGTGAAGGCATTGAGCACATTGCTCGCCGCCCAGGAACTGATGCCGGGGGTCCTCCGGTTCAAGGCCCACAGGACCACCATCCCGAAACCCTGAACGGCGCACAGGACGGCGATCACCAGAAAGAGCGTGCGCAAATCGGGCACCATATCGCGGGCGAGACTACCTCACCCGCGACAAAGGCCAAACCCGATTCGATTGCGAACTATTTCGAGCGGGCGACCGGCTTCACAATGATCGCGTGTTCCTCGTACTTCGCCACGGCACCTGCCTGTTGAAGGATCATGTTGAAGGCCGCTTTCGCCGGCAAGTTCTTCACGGTCAGGGATACCTTCGACTCGGCGAGCAGATTGGAAGGATCCTGGATCATGAAGTTGGGAGCGAATTTCCCCTCAGACTTCTTCTCCACCAGCATGGACAAGGCCGCGAGGGCTTCGGAGAGCTCGGTCTTGTCGAAGTCGATCTGGGCGATCTCGTACTCCGCCAGTTTCTTCTCGCGTGCCCGTGCGGCGATCGAGCCCTGGTTCCGCTTCAACTCGGAGAGCTGGAAGCGGGCGTCGGCATGACCGGGCTGCAGGCGCAGGACTTCGCGGAAGGCCAGATCGGCGGCCGTCACGTTGCCTTGATCCATGGCGATCATGCCTTGCTTGTAGATGTCCGAGGCCCGCTGGGTTTGTTGTTGGGCATGCGCGGGCAGCGAGGCAAGCATGGCCAGTGCGAGGATGAGTTTCTTCATGGGCGTTTGGTTGCAGGTTTTCAAACCGTGGCAAATCGGGATCCACCACTTATACCGAAGTTGGCGCGTTGTTGCAGGGCCTTCAATGGGGATCACGGGAGCTTGCGCAGATTTCTGAAAAATGGCCTCTCATTGTCCATGCAAGGTGAAGACGCACGGTGGATGCAGAGGGCGATCGAAGAAGGGAAGAAAGGGATCGGTCGCACTTCACCCAATCCTCCGGTGGGTTCCGTGGTCGTGAAGGATGGGGTGGAACTCGGTGCCGGCTGGCATCGCGGGGCGGGACTCCCCCATGCCGAGAGGGAGGCGATGGCCGCGGTGCGTGAAGCCCATGGCGCGGATGCTTTGGCGGGAAGCTCGGTCTATGTGACCCTCGAACCTTGCTCGACGCACGGACGCACGCCGCCGTGTACGGACGGCCTGATCGAAGCAGGGGTGAGCCGCGTGATCTATGCGGCGGAAGATCCCAACCCCGCCCATGCGGGCCGTGCGGATACCTTGTTGGAAGCAGCGGGCATCTCGGTCACGCGCGGGGTGCTTGCAGAGGAAGCGGCCGGACTCATCCGCCCCTTCACGAAGGTGCAGCGCACGGGGTTGCCGTGGGTCATCTTGAAGACGGCGATGAGTCTGGACGGCCGCATCACCCGCCCGCCCGGCGAAGGGATGTGGCTCACCGGTGAGGAAGCCCGCGCGGAAGTCCAGCGGCTGCGTGCCGGATGCGAGGCCATTCTCACCTCCGGTGAAACGGTGCGCCGCGACAATCCGCGGCTCGACCTTCGAGATCCCGCGCTTGCCGCCAACCGCCTGCAACCCTGGCGCGTGATCCTGACGCGCAATGCGACTTCCCTGCCCAAGGATGCTCCGCTTTTTACGGATGCACACCGCGACCGCACTTTGATCGAAGACCGGGATCACCCGCTGGACGTGTTGCGCCGCCTGGTGAGTGAACGGGGTGTCAGTGCAGTGCTTGTGGAGTGCGGCGGGCGACTCGCCGCCGAGCTGATGGATGCCGGGCTGGTCGATGAATGGGTGGCCTTCATGGCACCGCTGGTCACCGGCGGTCCGGTGCCTGCCTTGGCCGGGGAAGGATGGGCCGGAGGGCGCTCCCTAGCAGGAGCGGAGTTCCATCGATTCGGTCCGGACGTGATGCTGCGTGCGCGGGTAGTGCGAGGTTGATGCGGCGTTTTCACGCCCTGCTCATCTTCACTTCACGCAAGGCTTCCATGAAGTGCGGTGCAATCCAACCGCACGCACCATGACAACCGATATCGTGAAGAGCGCTTCGAGCGGTGACTCCCCCATCCCATTGCATCGTGGCCTTGGCAATTGGAGCACTGGTCATCGTCCGATCGCAGCTTCCCATGCCGGCGGCACGGGACAGTCGCCAGCGGTGGCCGGACTTCCCTGCGGATCCTTGTCCGGTTCGTGCGGTGGTATTTGCCCTCGCCTGGCTGCTTGGCCAGCCGGGGAAAGGTGTGTGAAAAGCCCGGCGACACCGTGAGGCGTCGCCGGGCATCATGACCACGGGCTCGAATGGGGATCTTAGCGGCAACCCCCACCGAAGCTCACGGAGAATTCGGGGCGCACGACGACATGGCTGTGACGATGATGGCGGTGGCGATAAACGGGAATCACCCGCGTGCGGAAGACCGGATGTCCGCAGGAGTCGTAGTAGGCAACGTAGCGCTCCACCCAAGCCGGTCCGCCGCAGGAGCGGTGATACTCCACGTAGCAGCGCGAGGGCCGACTATAGTGGCGGGCATCGGCGGAAGGAGCCGCGAATACGGTGGCAAGGGCGATGGTGAGGATTCCGAGAAGTTTCTTCATGATCTTATTATCAGGATTCACCGGATCGGACGAAGCCATCGCTGGAATATTCGAAGCCCTCACGAAAATTTTTCGACGGCGGTTCCAATCGCGGCCATCATTTCCCATGGCGGAGAAACCTGCTGAAGGAAATGCTGCCATCACTCGTCCAACCACGAATTTGCCATGAATGATTCCACCGAAAACACACAGGAAACCGCGGGGACGGCACCTGAAGCTCCGCGCTACACGACTTTTTCCGAAGCCTTCGAATCCGCGCGTGCGGATGCATCCTCCATGGCGCGGGAGGCGGCCCCCAAGGTGAAGCAGGCACTTTCCGGTGCTGCTCACGATCTCGCCTATGGGGCGGCCTTCAGCGCGTGCTTCGCCGCATGCTTCGCGAAGGAACTGGTGCCTTCCAGCATCAAGGAAACGCTGCGCCGCGGCGCGGCGGCCGGCAAGCGAGCGGCCGCAAAGGCTGCCGAGGCAACGGCGACGGCTGACATGCCGCCGCCTCTCAGCGCCTGAAGACCGGCTTCAACAGGCCAAAATAGATCATGGCGGCACCACCCGGTGCCGCCATGATGCTGTCTCAGGCGTGCGGGGGAGGGGTCAGCGGCGGCGGCGTAATCCGACGGCGGCGCTCAGAAGGCCCGGAACCACGGTCGAAGGCTCGGGGACTTGGGTCACGGAAAGGTTGGAGACGGAGGCGAAGCGCTCTCCGGTACTGAGCGCGGTCGCGGGCACCAGGGCTCCCGATGCTTGGGTGTCGGGATCGACAACGACCTTCAAGAAAGAGGTGAGGCCGGGGGAACTGGTGATGGGATCGACCGTTACATTACCCGGGGAACTGAAGAGCCCGGGATAGTTCGAGCCATCCACAAGCGTCTGGCCATCGGAGCTCCCGAGGCTGGCGGCTATGAACGCAAGAGAGAGGGGGTGGCAGCACTTCATGCACCGCCGAGAATGCAGCACCTCGCCGGTGCATTCAATATCAAGCCGAGACTTTATACTTATTACTCAATAAGTAATTCTTAACTACGCGATCGCGTAGTTAACCAAGACTGCTCCAGGTTATGGCCATAGGCGAGATTCGGGAGATTGCGGCGGCACCCGTCGCCTAACGGGCGCCGCCACGTTGCTGTCCCGTCCTGACACACGGGGAGTCTAACCAACTGGAAAGCTCGGGAGGCGACTCCTGCAGGTCCTGCGAGGAACCGCCTCCTCTGTTCACCTCTTATTCGAATACCACACGCAAGAATGCCTTCTGGGTCGCGGCTGTTTCGCCGGGCACGCGGAAGGACCGGTATTCCCAGCCGGCTTGAAGCGGCGGCAGGCCCGCAACGAACGGAGCATTCGTTGTCACCTCTGAAACCGCCAAGGTCCAGTTCACCAGGTCGAAGGAACCCTCAACGCGATAGTCCACATTGGTGGTAGGGGCGATCATATCACCGGCATTCGGACCGGTTCCCGGGGAAAAGGTGGCATTCTCTCGCACCGCAATCGTCATGACGAGAGCGGAGGTTCCCGGACCGGCACCATCCGGATCACCCACGGCCACGAAAGCCTCCCCGTGCCCGCCGTTTGCAGGATCCGTGGAAAGCGCGAATTCCTCGATGTTCGTCCGGCCGTCTTGATCAGGGTCGGCATCGGGATCCCAATCTTCGGGATCGGTAACCCCGCTGTCCTCGATCCAGAGAGTGTACGCGTCCACCTCATAGACATGCAGGTTCGATACCGTGGCGAAATTAGTGAGCGTCCCCACGGCTACCGGCAGAACGGCCGAACCGGTGAAGCGGACTCCCGCCGATCCAACCGGCACGGTGCCGCCGGTGGTGAATTCGGCGATGGCCCGCTCGGTATTCGCGGGCGCGCCGCCAACCTCTTCCAGCTCCAAGCCGAGGATATTCACGACGGTGCCGCCACCCGAGGAACCGACGGGTGCGCCGGCTCCATTGAGCAGCTCGACACCGAATTGGGGAGAGATTCCGAGTCCCGATTGCAGCAGGCCGGATCCCGTGTCCACATCGAAGGCGACGCGATAGATGGTGTTCGGCTTCAGGGCGGTGCCGCTGAAGGTACCAGTGGCCGTCCAGCTCAGGTTCAGGGACAAGCCAGCGCCCAAAGTGCCGAGGATCGAGGCCCCGTTGCTGACGTTGAACTCAAGGGCGGTGCCGGTGAGTTCCACCTGTGCACCCGTTTCTGCCAAGCGCTCTTCGGGAACGGGCACCGGGATATCCGGGAGATTTAATCCCACGACGGCGCCGCCGGTCGCTTGGGCGGCCCAATAGGTTCCTAGCGATCCGCTGGCAGTGCCGTCGGTGATGATGGTCGGGACGAGGGTTCCGTCCGGAACCGGAGGAGGAGTCACGGTCACATCGCCTGGAGGAGTGAAGATGCCCGGATGGGTCGTGCCGTCCACGAGGGTCTGGGCCTGCGAAGTCCCGAGGACTCCCGCAAGCAAGGTAAGGGTAAGGGATAAACAGCGATTCATGGCAACGGCGACGCTCCGCTACGGCACGCTGGTCCTCAACTTGCAGTCAGAACTTTCTCCTTATGACCTGATAACCCACAGTTAAGCCTTATGCCCCATAGGCGCACGTCTCCCCATCCGATAGTCATCCGCTATCCTCACAGCTGTCTGGAGAACCGCTTGGTTTCGCTCCCCTGCCCGGACATAAATGGAATAACTGAAAGCGTCAGGAAGCAGAAACTCGAATGTTTTTACGACTCCGAGTTCTCCCGTATTCATGGACATACGTGTTGCGGCATCCCCGGGGAAGATCAGCACGCCCAGCCCCGCCACACAGGCATCCCTCGCCCCTTCCTCATCGTCGAAGGCGAGGACGTCCGGCGGCAAACTGCCGTAGGAATCGTGACACCATTTTTCGAGGAAAGGCAGGTAGCCCGCGATCAAACGCTCGCTAGGCACCAGGATCGTGGATCTCAGTGTCTCCGGGAAACTGAAATCCGTGAGGTCGAAGTCAAAGTAGACGCGGTTCCAAGCGATGGTGGTGCCGCGCTGCCGCTCGAGCTCCACCCGTTGGAGCGTGGCGACATTGCCCGCTTGAAGAAAGGTGCCCGTGACGACGATGTCCACATCGTGCTGCTCCAGCGCTTCCGCCCAGGTCATGCGGCCGTTGGGCCTTACAATATCGAGGTGGCCGCTCCCGAGTTTGAGAGCCCCAAGGTTCTTGGTCAGGCGCGCCCCCGAAAAGGAGGCGTCGATCATCGCACGGACGATCCCTTTCGATTCGCGGATGTGGCGGCCCATCCGCGCGCCCAGACCGTCGTGTTCCGCCAGGATTTTGCGCGCGATCTCCAGCAGCTCCTTGCCATCCCTCGTGACTTCCAGGCGCTCCTGATGGCGCAGGAACAGCCGCAAGCCGGTGGTGGATTCAAGCTTCGCGATCCGTTGGCTCACCGCCGGCTGGCTGATCTTATGGATCACCGCCGTTTCAGAAAAACTTCCGCAGTCCGCCAGCCGGACGAAAGTCTCAAGACAGGAAAGGTCCAGATCCATGGGGGGAGGGATCGCTCAAAGCACGGTTCATCTGATCCACGATGGACGGCAGGAACTCATAGGGGTGCTGTTTCAGGTAGGAAACGCACAAGGGATAACCTGCGTTCAGATCGAGGGGGAAAAAGGATACCCGGGGAAGGCGGCTGAAGGATGCCGGGCGGATACAGACCACCGCCTCGGTCCCATCGCCGGGATTGTCCTCCGCCCAGCTCAGGAATTGATGCTGTGAGCACAGCTTTCCGCTGCCACCGCCGGAACTCTCGATTTTCTTCAAGGTATCGAGGGCCAGGGACGTTTTGGCGAATGTCGCGAGAGACCATTTCAGATCCGCCAATTCGGCGGGGTCCACCTTCAGCTCTTGCAAGGGAGAGCGCTCCGAAGCCACGTGCAACTTCAGCGGCGGCAGATCCCGTGACTCGAAGCGGCGGCCCGGTGTGCCGTCCACGGAGAACACGAGATCGCATTCCCCCGCTTCCAGCGCCGAGCGGCCTTCGTCGGCATTCACTTCCACGAACGAAGTGCGGAAGCGCTCGTCATGCCTCAGGGTATTGAAAAGCCTGCCGAAGTGATTGGTGTTGAATACGTTCCGGTTCGCGCCGAGGCGCAAGGTGCGGCCGTGCCGGTGGATGCGTTTGACGGAGGCCTCGAAGCGGCGGACTTCCTCGAGCAGGGAGCACATTTCGCGGTCCAAGGCTTTGGCGGCGGAGGTGGGTACCGTTTCGCCCTGTTCGTTGGAAGTGAAGAGCTTTTCGCCCAATTGCTCTTCCAAGCTCTGCCAAATTCGCCTCACGTTCGAGGCACTGGTCCGGAGTTCGAGGGAGGCGCGGGTCACGGATCCCTCATTGAGAAGCGTATTAAACGCGCGCAAATGCAAGGGTTCAAGGTGCATGGGGAGGGTTTACGGGTGGGAGATGTAGCCGGTTGTTAGTAAGTATTAAAATTCCCGGCGTCAATATCAGTTATCGCAATTACAACGGGGGTAAATTCATGCAATTTTTCAGAATTCAATGCCTTACGCCGCTTATAGCTAACACAATCCAAGCAAATTCAATGCATTGTGCAATTATTATAATCAGCAAAAACTGAACATCGCGATGACTGAATACCCTATGCCTAACCCTCTAACTCCCCCTGTCGGGCCCTCGGGAGGGCAGGAAAGCTCGCGGGCCTTCCCCTTTGACAATCCGGAGGGTCGCCACCACGCTCCGCGCGAACTCCATCGCACTCCCGTCAATCATGGCTTACGATCTCATCGTCATCGGCGGCGGCCCGGCCGGCTACGTCGCCGCAATCCGCGCTGCGCAACTCGGTAAAAAAGTCGCCTGTGTCGAGGCGGACCGCGCGGGCGGCACCTGCTTGAACTGGGGCTGCATCCCGACCAAGGCGCTGCTCAAGAACGCCGAGCTCTTCCACACCCTGAGCCACCGCGCGAAGGAGTTCGGATTCTCCTTCGACAATCTCCAATATGACTGGTCCGCGGTCGTCGGCCGCTCCCGGAAGGTCTCCGACCGCCTCGCCGGCGGCATCGAGTTCCTCTTCAAGAAGAACAAGATCGACTACGTCCGCGGCTACGGCTCGATCGTCGCCCCCGGCAAGGTGGAGGTCACCGCCGCTGACGGCACCAAGTCCGCTGCCGAGGCGAAGCACATCATCATCGCCACGGGTGCCAAGTCCCGCCCGCTGCCGCCGCTGCCTTTCAACGGCACCACCGTGATCGGCTCGAAGGAGGCCATGATCCTCGAAAAGCAGCCGAAGAGCATGATCATCATCGGAGCCGGTGCCATCGGCGTCGAGTTCGCCTATATCTACAATGCTTTCGGCACCAAGGTGACCCTCGTCGAAATGCTGCCGCGCCTCGTGCCGGTCGAGGACGACGAAATCGGCGACGCCCTTGAGAAGTCCTTCATCAAGCAAGGCATCCGCTGCCTGGCGAACCACAAGATCACCAAGACGGAAGACAAGGGCACCCATGTGGAAGTCACCGTGGAAGGAGCCAAGGAGAACGGCGTCCTTTCCGCCGACGTGGTCCTCGTCGCCATCGGCGTCCAGCCGGTCCTGCCCGGGGGTACCCAGCCGGAGCTGACCGATCGCGGTTTCGTCAAGGTCGGCGACCGCTACGAGACCTCCATTCCCGGAGTCTACGCCATCGGCGATGTCAGCGGTCCACCGCTGCTCGCGCACACCGCTTCCTTCGAGGCGATACAGTGCGTCGAAGGCCTCTATGTCGATGGCCACACGCCGCGGAAGGTCACTGTTTTCCCCGGCTGCACCTACTGCCATCCACAAGTCGCCTCCGTCGGCAAGACCGAGCGCGCGCTCAAGGAAGAAGGCATCGAGTACAAAGTCGGCAAGATTCCCTTCGTCGCCATCGGCAAGGCCATCGCCGCCGGTGAGCCGGACGGCTTCGCGAAGCTGCTCTTCGGCAAGAAGCACGGCGAACTGCTCGGTGCCCACATCATTGGCGAAAACGCCACCGAACTCATCGCCGAGATGGGCCTCGCCATGGATCAGGAGCTTACCTCCGACGAGATCCACGCGACCATCCACGCCCACCCGACCATGAGCGAGGTGATCCACGAGGCCACGCTCGCTGCGGAAGGCCACGCGATCCACTTCTGAAGCGATCGGTCGTTCCCTTGTTTTCAAAAGCCGCCCCGGGATCCCGCGGGCGGCTTTTTTCGAAACGGTCACAAGCGGTGCCGGACCTTGCCCTGTCCGCCGCTCCCTTGCTAACAACCTCGCGGATGAAACCATGGTACTACGCAACCGGCGGCCAGCAGAATGGTCCCGTCTCCCTTGAGGAGCTCGTGAGGCTTGTCGGCACAGGTACCGTGAAAGCGACGGACCTGGTGTGGTGCGAGGGAATGACGGGCTGGACGCCGGCAGGTGAGGTCCCGGAACTCGCGGCCCCTCCGTCCCAACGACCTTCCGCTCCCACGCCACACGCCGGCCCGCTGAATCCCTATCAGGCACCTTCGCCCGCGTCCTGGGAACCGCCCCCGGAAGAGCTCTCCTACGCGGGAGAAGAGATCGTGCCTGGAAGCCAGCCGTTGATCATCGGCGATTGCATCGGCCGGGCTTTCGAGCTGACCAAGCGCCACTTCTGGCCATTCCTGGGGGTTTGCGCGGTGTATTTCGGCATTACTTTCGGCTCCTCCTTTTTAGGTGGCGTCTTCGTCGGGGTGGTCTCGGACGGGTTGGATTCGCCCGACGCGGCAAAGGTCCTGGAGGTCGTTTTCAATCTCGCCGGGCACGTGCTGGACGCCTTTCTCGGGCTCGGCTTGACCCGGGTGGGTCTCAATATCGTGTCTGGCAGGCCATTTGCCACGTCCATGCTGTTTGGGGAGGGCAACAAGCTCGTCACGGCGGTGCTCGCAGGCATCCTTTACTACATCATGGTGGCAGTGGGCCTGGTGCTTCTGATCGTGCCCGGCATCTACCTCGCATTGCGCTTCGGGCAGTATCAGAACGCGATCGTGGACAAGAACCTCGGCGTCTTCGATTCGCTGACCTACAGCGCGCGGATCACCGAGGGTAACAAGCTCAACCTCTTCGGACTCGGACTCGTCTGCTTCCTCATCGTCCTCGCGGGCCTTCTTGCCCTTGTGGTGGGGCTCTGCTTCGCCGCACCGCTGGTTTATCTCGCGGGTGTGGTGGCTTACCGCTGGCTCATCCACGGCCGCGCGGTGCTTCAGGACGGCTACCGGGCCTGAGAGGTGATGCCCGAATAGAAAAGCGGCCGGAGGATTCCCCCCGGCCGCTTCGAACAAAGGAATGAAGTGACGGATCAGCCTGCGAAGTTCGCAGCGACCACGTCCCAGTTCACCACGTTCCAGAAGGCGGCGATGTAATCCGGGCGCTTGTTCTGGTAGTTGAGGTAGTAGGCGTGCTCCCAGACATCGAGGCCCAGGATCGGCGTGCTGCCCTGGGTGCCGCCGAAGTCAGGACCCATGATCGGGTTGTCCTGGTTGGCGGTGGAGGTGATGGCGAGGCCATCGGCGGTCTTGGAGAGCCATGCCCAGCCGGAGCCGAAGCGGGTGGTGGCCGCCTTGGCGAAGGCTTCCTTGAAGGCGTCGAAGGAGCCGAAGGACTTGTCGATCGCGGCAGCAAGTTCGCCGGAAGGAGCCTTGGCACCGCCGGGGGCGATGACCTTCCAGAAGAAGGTGTGATTCACGTGGCCGCCGCCGTTGTTGCGGACGGCGGTGCGGATGTCGTCCGGCACGGCACCCAAGTCCGTGATCAGCTCTTCGACGCTCTTGGACTCGAGGTCTGCCTTGCCGGCGATGGCGTTGTTGAGATTGGTGACGTAGGCGGCGTGATGCTTGTCATGGTGGATTTCCATGGTGCGCGCGTCGATGTGGGGTTCGAGCGCGTTGAAAGCATAGCCGAGGTCGGGAAGAGTGTGAGCCATGATCGTGGGGTCGGTTTGATTTGCGTTCGCGCCCGGCGACCGGTACTCCGGTCGGGCGTGCGCGACGGCCCTAACGATGCCCCGCGTGCGACCATCCGCAAGGAACAATCCCACCATGCCACCCGAACTCCAAACCGCCCTGCCGTGGATCCTCAGTGCCCTCGCCGGAATCTTTTTCGGCTGGCTGATCACCGTGCTGGCCCTTTCCGGCCGCCGGGTCCGCCTGGAAGAGCGGATCAAGTCCGACGAGCGCCGGATGACCGAGCTGGAGGCCCGCCATGCGGCCGCCCTTTCCGAGGCGTCCGAGCACGAGGCGAATTGTCAGGCTTTCCGCACCCAGCTCGCCGAGGTCAAAACCCGTCTGGAAGACGAAACGAAGTCCGCCGCCGAAAAGCAGGCCCTCCTTGAGCGGGCCGAGGCCCGGCTTTCCGATACCTTCAAGGCGCTCTCCGCGGATGCGCTGAAGTCTTCCGCGGAGCAGTTCCTCCAGCTCGCGAAAACCTCGCTGAAATCCCACACGGAGGAGGCAAAGGGCGATCTGGAGCAGCGCAAGCAGGCGATCGAGAACCTCGTCAAACCCGTGGCCGAGTCACTCGGGAAATTCGAGGCGCGGATCGGCGACATCGAGAAAGCCCGCGAGGGCGCCTACGTGGAGCTGAGGACGCAGGTGAAGGCGCTTTCCGATGGCCAGCTTGGCCTGCAGCGCGAAACGGCCCAGCTCGTGAAGGCCTTGCGCCAGCCGACCGGCCGGGGGCAGTGGGGAGAAATCCAGCTCCGCCGCGTGGTGGAACTTGCCGGGATGCAAGAGCACTGCGACTTCGACACCCAGACCACCTCGGTGAACGACGATGGCAAGCGGCTGCGCCCGGATCTCGTCGTCCACCTCCCGGGGGGCAAGACGATCGTGGTCGATTCCAAGACGCCGATGGATGGCTATCTGGATGCCCTCGAGGCGACCGATGACCGTCTCCGCGAGGAGTCCCTGCAGCGTCACGCCCGCCAGGTCCGCACCCACGTGAACCAGCTTTCGTCGAAGAACTACACCTCCCAATTCGACCACGTTCCCGAATTCACGGTGCTCTTCCTGCCGAGCGAGTCCTTCTTTTCCGCCGCCCTGCAGGTGGATCCCGGCTTGATCGAGCACGGCGTGGAGCAACGCATCATCCTGGCCACGCCGACGACGCTGATCGCCCTGCTGCGTGCCGTCTTCTACGGCTGGCGTCAGGAGGCGCTGGCCGAAAATGCCCGCGAGATTTCGGCTCTCGGGCGTACGATGCACGAGCGCCTGGCCACGCTGGCCGGACACTTTGCGAAGCTGGGCAAATCCCTCGAAAGCTCCGTCGGTCACTACAACTCGGCCATCGCCTCCTACGAAACCCGCGTGCTCAGCACGGCCCGCAAGTTCGAGGATCTCCAAGCGGCCGCCGAAAATGCCACGCTGCCGGACCTGGAGCCGATCGAAAGAGCTCCGCGCCTTCCCGTCGCTTCACCGGCAACGGGCGGACTCGAACCGGAAGAAGACTTCGCGATGGTCGGCGACCCGAAGGAGAAAGCTACCTCCGTGGCCTCCGACCTCCGCTCGGCGCTGGAGCTCTAAGGAGAGCGGGTCTTGCAACCCGCTTGAACGCTCCTTTCGTCAGCCTTCTCCGTTCACCACTCGAGATTCGGATCGAGCGCGTGGTTCTCCTCCGTCGCGAGGGAGCAGGAGATGTAGAGCTTTCCACTCAGGGGAAAGACGTCGGGATGTTCGCACTCATACGTCCCGCCACCGCCGCAGCCCTCGGTGCCGCGGATGGCATCGTAGGTTTTTTCCGTGATGTAGCCCTTGGCAAACATATGCGTGGCGATGTCCTGAGTGCCGCCTTCGGCATAGGGCATGCCTCCGGCACTGAAGCCATAGAGGTTTTGATAAGAGCGCACGGACAACTGCACATTGCGGATGTTCATGATGCAGCCGGTACGGTCGGCACCATTTTTCCACGCGCGGGCACCGAGCATGAGGATCGTAGTCAACGAGAGGAGTACGGCGATCACTACGGTGAGTTCCAGTAGTGAGAATCCGCTCCTTTTCGAAGACCGCAGGGGGGATGCGGTTTTCATCTTGGGGGGGTTGGGGGGTGACGCGAAGGTAACACGATCCCCCCTCCGCAACATCACGTGATCACGGAAGAATCACGCCCCACCCCGCGCAGCACTCCAGCGGCCCGGTGGAAAGCCGCTTCGCCGAAGCCAAGCATCTGCTTGAGCCGCGCATCGCGTTCGAGCGGATTGGCGATGCCGGCGGTGGTCCGGTAGTCCCGCCACGGGAGCATCCCGAAAGCCCAGGTCAGAAGGCCGCTGGAAGGCACGGGCAAGTCGCTGCCGTGGAGGATGCGCCCTTCCATCTGCGCGGAAACGAGGTGCCGCAAGGCGGAGGGTCGCAGGCGGAAATTGAGGGCGGCGAGGGCGCTGTTGTCGCCATAGAGATTCGGATACTTCGCGAGCATTTCCGCGAAGACCTCGAGGTAGTCGGGATCGAGCAGCATCATGCCGGTGCCCGCATGCGCCGCGATGCAGGTGACGCCGATTTCCAAAGGCAGCGTGAGCATCCTGGGGGAAGCGAGCGCGTGATCCATGACCGGCATGGTGCGTTCGCTGCCAGTGTGCGCCAGCAGCGGCAGCCCGGCCTCGGCCATGCGCTCGAGGAAAGCGGTGTAGCGGCGGTTGTTCCAATCGATGCCTTGGACGTTCGGCAGGCACTTGAGTGCGGCTGCCCCTCCGGCCAAGCACTTCTCCAGTTCGTCCATGGCGTCCTTCCGTGCCGGATGAATGGAGACGGCGGCTAGGAATTCAGAATGCTCGCGCGCGAGCCGCAGCACGTAGTCATTCGGCACGTAGAGCGAGGACCGTTCGGGCAAGGGGGTGCCATCCTCGCGGTGGGGTAGCTCGTGGGCCAGGAGCAGCGCCCGGTCGAGCAGCGTCGAGTCGCGCACGAACTCCAGCAGCCGCTGCGCGTAGATCCGGTCGAAGTCCGGGCCGTGCAGGTCGCGCGTGGTCAGGCCGACGGCTTTCACCAGGAAAGGCTCGCCGATCCGCGTCAGTCCTTTCGGCCGGTACCAGCAGCCGGTGCCTCCGGTTCCGGTGCCGACGATGTGGACGTGACAATCGATGCGCATGCCCGGTTGTTAGGAGATAAACCGACCGGATCAAAGGACGCGATGGTCCCGGCGTCGAGCAGGGACTTCCCGCTTGTGGGAAGGCACTCCGCCGGGCTATCAATGAAAGCCCGGAAACCTTTGAACGACCCTCCCTCCAACTCCGCCTCGTTCCGATCGCGACGCCTGTTCGGGCTGCGTTTCCGCTTGCTGGTACTGGTCCTCCTGAGCGTCCTGCCGGCGCTGGCGCTGACCCTCTACACCGCGGCAGAGCAGCGCAAGGGGGCCGCGGCCGAGGTCCAGCGGGACGCCTTGCGGCTCGCCCGGCTCGCCTCGGCGGGTCAGGAGCGCATGATCGAAGGTTCGCGACAGTTGCTGGTGATGATGGCGCGCCTGCCCGAAGTCCGCGGCGATGATCCTGCGGCGGCGAACGCGGTGCTTGCGGACCTGCTGCGGCAGTATCCAATTTACCTGAACTTCGGGGTGATCGAAATGGACGGCCGGCCCTTCGCCAGCGGCCTGCCCTTGCCACCGGGCATCAATCTCGCGGACCGCAGCTATTTCCAGCGGGCCACCCGGACGGGAACCTTCGCGATGGGCGAATACCAGATCGGCCGGATCACCGACAAGGCGAGCGTCAACTTCGGCTACCCGGTCACCGGCGAGACCGGCGAAGTCCGCCGTATCGTTTACACCGCCCTCGACCTGTCCTGGCTCGAACAACTTGCCGCCGAGGCGGAATTGGCACCGGGCGGAACCCTGTCGGTGGTGGATGGGGCGGGCACCATTCTGGCGCATTGGCCGGATCCGGAGGCTTGGCGTGGGAAATCGGTCGCGGATCAACCGGCTTGGGAATTCATCTCGCGGCTGCGCCATGGCACCGCCCAAGCACCGGACCTCGGGGGCGTTCCGCGGCTGTTCGCATTCACCCAGCTGCGGGGCGCAGAAGGCGCGGGTTTCGTCAGTGTGAACATCGGCGTCCCTACGGCAGTGGCCTACGCCGAGGCGAACCGGGTCCTCAAGCGCAACCTCAGCCTCTTGGGCCTCGCTGGCGGGCTTGCGCTCGCTGCGGCATGGTACGGCGGGGACTGGGTGATCCTGCGGCGGGTGAGGGCGCTGGTTCGCGCGACAGTACGGCTGGAGGCTGGCGATCTCGGGGCGCGAACTGGCATCCGCTACGGACGCGGCGAGCTCGGGCGCTTGGCACACGCCTTCGACGCGATGGCGCTTTCCCTCGAACAACGAGGTGCCGAACGGGACCGTGCCGAGGCCGGGCTGAAGAAACTGAATCTCGAATTGGAGCAGCGGGTGGCGGAACGAACCGCGGAGCTTCGCCAGAAGAACGAGGAACTCGAGGCAGATCTGGCCTTGGCGAGGGAGTTCCAGCTCGCGTGGCTACCGGTGGAGCCGCCGGATTTTCCGCCGGGTGACGGAGGTTCCAACATCCTCGGCTTCCACCATGCCTACGAAGCGTCGGGTGCCGTGGGCGGCGACTTTTTTTCAATCCTGCCGCTGTCCGACACGAAGATCGGCGTGGCGGTATGCGATGCCATGGGTCATGGCGTGCGCGCCGCGCTGATCACCGCGATGATGCGGGGTTTGTTCGAGGAGTTCCGGGAGTTCGCCGCCGATCCCGGCAAGTTCATCACCGAAATCAATCGCGAGCTGGCCGGGCTGCTTGGCGGCACCGATACCACCCTGTTTGTCACCGCTTGCTATCTCGTCGTCGATGTGGCGGACGGCCGGGTTTGCTATGCGAATGCCGGTCACCCTTGGCCGCTGCACCTGCAACGCGCAGCTGGCGTCGTCGGCTCGCTCCGGCTGGAGAATGCAAGGCCCGGCCCGGCCTTGGGACTCGTCGCGGGAATGAATTACCGCACCCTGGAGTGCCGGCTGGAGGCGGGTGACGCCCTGCTGGTTTTTACCGACGGGCTCTTCGAGATCAGCGGGCCGGGCGACGAGCAGTTCGGCATGGACCGGCTGAGGGAAACGATCTGCACCCGCCTCCGGCTGCCGACCGAAACGCTGCTCCGCGAAGTGCTCGCCGAAGCACGCGGTTTCTCGCCCTCCTGCCAGTTTGACGACGACCTCTGCGTGGTGGGAATCGACCTGTTCCGCCCGGCCGATTCCCAGGAAGCTAACCTTGGTTCACCTCCGGCTTGAACTCCAGCGGCGGGCCATCCGGGGCATCCATCTTTTCGATGCTGCCCTTCTCGTCCCGCACTGGCACGACCTTGATGTCCACCTGGACGGGTACTGCTCTCAGGCCTTCGATAATCTGGCGGAGTTGCGCCACGGTTTGCTCTGTCAGCGTCTGCGGCTGGGCATAGTGTTGCCCTGCTTTTGAAATGCCGTCCTTGATCGCTTCCAAGCCATCATTGAACTGCGTAAGCTGCGCGACCACGCGTGCCACCGGATCGCTCTCGCCACCGGCACCGAGCAACTTGCGTTTGTTGAACTCCTTCTTGATCTGCTCCCAGCGCTCGGCCTGCGTGTCATCGAGCATGCCTTCCATCTCGTAGAACTTCAGCAGGTTCCCTTCCGCCGCAGTTGTGAGGTTCTGCGATTCGCTACGGTAGTGATCCACGATGATCTGGCGGACTTCCTCCGGGGTCATGAGCGGCAGCACCTTTTCGGCGATGCGGTTCATGTTGCGGTAGGAGCCTTGCAGCTTGAAGGGCGGCTCGGTGCGATAGGCGTCTTCCTGCGCGGCGCTTTTGATATACTGCAGGTTTACCCGCAGGATGGTGTCGCGCACGGCAAGCAGGTGCTTCGTGACCGCGAGCATCTCCTCGATCTCGGCGGGCGTGTAGTTGCCTTCGAAGTCCGCGCCATCGCGGCTGCCGGTTTCGGCGATGCGGATGAGCATCAGCACGTCCTTCTGCGAACGGCTGGCCAACTTCGAAAGCGTGGCGTTCGAAGTGAGGGAGTTTTCGATGTAGCTTCCTTTGAAGGCGGATTCGTGGCCGCCGAGGATGTCGCCCAGATTGTAGGTGTCCGCGCGGTTCGCGAGCATGTCCGGAATCTGGAACTTGCCGCCGCTTTCGGTGTAAGGGTTACCCGCCATTACCACGGCGACCTTTCTACCACGGAGATCGTAGGTCCGGGCCTGCCCTTTCCACACGCCCTCGATCTTCCGCTGAGCGTCGCAAAGGCTGATGAATTTTTGCAGGAACTCGGGATCGGTGTGCTGGATATCATCGAGGTAGAGCATCACGTTGTCGCCCATCTCAAGGGCGAGGTTTGCGCGCTCGACTTCCATGCGGGCGGAGGCGTTTGGAGCTTCCGCCGGATCGAGCGAGAGCACGCGGTGACCGAGTGCCGGACCGTTGATCTTCACGAAAGTGAGGCCGAGCCGATTGGCCACATACTCCATGATCGTCGTCTTGCCGTAGCCGGGCGGCGAGATGAGCAGCAGCAGGCCCATGCGATCGGTGCGGGTGTTCGCACCCGCGGTGCCGAGTTGCTTGGCGAGATTGTTGCCGATGAGAGGCAGATAGACTTCGTCGATCAGGCGGTTTCGCACGAAAGCGCTCATCACCTTCGGCTTGAACTCGTCCAGCCGCATCTGCCCGCGTTTCTCCGCGGTGAGCTTCGACTTGCGGTCCGCCAGGGCGCGGAAGGCCGCGGCGTCGGTGCGTTCGTGACGTTCCATGCGGTCGAGAAACTCGCTGTAGTGAACCTCCAGCGCTCCGCCGTCGATGCGAGCGTGGCTTGAACGCAAGCCGTCCACCCGGAACGACAGCGGAACCGACTTCACCGCCCGCTGCTCGAAGCCGCCGCGAGCGAGATGAACCGCGGCTTCATCGATCACCGCATCGGCGAGTTCTTCAGGCGTGCCCTGCAAGCCCTCCGGATGGGTCGCGGCAAAACCTGCGAGCCAGTCCCGCGCGATCTCATACTTTGTGGGGAGCGGACACTCCGGTCCGCCGAGTGAATCGCTGAAGATTCCTTCCGCCCGCTTCACGACCAGACCGTGGTGGAACGCCTTGCTCAGCTCCGCCGCCGCCGCCGAAACGACGAAGTGAGTTCCCGATGCCAGCTCCTCCGCGAGATACTCCGAAGCTTTTCCGGCATCGATTTCCGTGAACAGCCCGTAGTCGGCCCGCCACTTTGCGTAACCCTCGGCCAAGCGTGCTTTCAAAAGCGCCGTCTCATCGCCGCCCGCGAACAAACTACGACGTTTGCCGTAGGAAACGAATTGCCCGGCGATCCGATCCTTTCCCTGATCTTCCCAGGAAGCCCAGAAAAGCCCCGCCGCGGCCCGATCGCGGGGGCCATATCGCAGTAGACCGGCCTCTGCGTGGATCGGCAGCAACTGCCCGAGGATTTTCGCAGCGTCCTCATCGTGGATGCCCTTCGTGTAGCCTTCCACGTAGCGCGGCTGCATGAAGGCCTGGACCGAGGTCAAAAGATCATCGCCTTGGGTGCCCTCGAACATGAACTTCCACGCCAAATACTCCGCCCGCGCCGCCCGTCGGCTTTCGCTCGGCACCTCCAGATCCCACGCATTCCGCGCAGCCAGGAAATCGGGGTCCGTGATCGCTTCATAGAACTTCGTTCCCGTGAGATGAAATGCCATCGCCTCCTCATGAGGCACGATGGTCATCTCCAGGGGCTGCGTGTTCACGTTGAAGGCATTCTTCCCGAAGCGGATGACGTTCTCGCCCTCCACATACAGGTCCTTCTTGTCCTTCAGTTGCCGCACGCCGTCCTCGCGCAAGGTCTTCAGCCGCGTCTGGAGATCGTCGGACTTCACCGAGTCCCCGAGTGCCTGGAGCTGGCCGATCAGGTCGCGGACCTTCTCGATCATCGGATCGGTCGCGAAATAGGAATGGATTTCCTCGACCTCACCGAAAGACGACACGCGATTCCGGATGCCGGCCAGGATCCGCTCCGCGGATTTAAAGAGTGCGCCCGCCCGCTTGCCCCGGGCTTCGACGAGCTGGGTGCGGCGGCCCTCGAAGGCGTCGTAGATTTCCTCGCGGCGGGTTGCCAGTTGCTCGATGTATTCGTCGAACTCCGCAAACTTCCCTTCGAGCTCTTCGACCTGCACCATCAGGCGGGTTAGCGACTCATCGCACTTCTCGGGTGTGTCGCAGAGGTCGAGGTAGTTCGCGAGCGCCTGCGAAAGCAGCTTCATCTGCGCCGCGAACTGGGCCTCCCCCTCCCCACGGGCCAATTCCCTGCGCTTGTTTCGCAGCGAGCCGCGTGTGCCATTCAGGCGGGCATAGAGCGCGGAAATTCTTTCGATGATGGCGGTGGTCTGCGTCGCGTCCGCGATCTTCAGGCCGCCTACGATCTCGATCAGCATCTCGAGTTCGGCCGCCGCCTGGTCCAGCGCCGTGGCCACTTCATCCGCCTCGGTAACCTTCGTGATCTTCGCCAGCGCGGCTTCCTGGGTATCGATGGCGGCGGCGTAGGACTTGAGTGACTCCTCGCCTAACAGGAAATCGACCGTTTTCGCAGAGACCGTATCTGTCGTTTCGACGACCTCCTTTTCGAAAGCCGCGATCGCCGCGGCATCCGTGTAGCGGACGTCGCGCAGGGAAATGATTTCACCGCGAAGCTTCCGCAGACCGGCAAGCTGATGGACGAAGCCCTGCAGCGCATCCGGCGGCGAGGTTTGCGCCTCGCGCACCAGCTTCTCCACCGCGACCTGCACGACAGACGTGCGCTCCGCTGCAACGGCGCGGAGCTTCTGTACCTTGTCGAATTCGCCAATGGCGGCTTCACCCGCCTTTTTGATCTCGCGCACCGGAGCGGCAAGCGACCTGCACTCCGCACGATCCAGCCAGAAGTAGGCGTCGAGCAGATCGCCGGAGCGCTTGACGATATCGAGATAGAGCCCCGCGAAGGAATCATCCTTCTGCAGCAACGTCAGAAGCTCGCGCGACTCCGCCATTCCCCGCACCAGCTCGGGATTGCCGATCTTGTAGAGGAAGGACTCCTTGTCCGCGGCAGCCGCCACACTCGTTTCATCGTCCAAGTACGGCGTTTGCCATATTTGCAGCGCGTGATGCCGCTGCGGCTGACCATCGCCGCGGAACAGCACGAGTTGGCCGTTGCCGAATAGCGAGTAGCCGGAGCAGACGATCGGTGTCTCCACCGATTGCTTGATGCGGTTGTAGGAAAGGAGGACGTAGTCGCCCGCCGCGCGATTGTAGAAGGAGTAGAGGATGTCCTCGCCATTCGAGCTCGCGACGCGGCGCTCGAAGCGCATATCGAGCAAGCCGTGGTCGAAGGTCTTCACCTCGCCGCTTTGGAGCAGGTAGCCGTTCGCGAAGATGATCCCGTGGTCATCGGGTAGCAGCACGCACGAATCCCCGATCGTATCGATGCGGTGCACCGATTTCGTCTTTTCGTTGAAGACGAGATAGCGGTGCAGGTTCTCGCGATACGGGAGGATCTTCAACAGGATCAGGGATCCCACGGTGGCGTAGAAGATCTCGGCATCGTCGAGGGTCTGGTCGCTTTCGGTGACCGGCTCGGAGTAGATGCCTTGGCCGCTGGCGGTGTTGTCCTCGACCTTCACGGTCAGGTCGCCGCCGACGGTTTCCACGAAGACGCGGTCTTCGATGGAAATGTGCGGGTGCATGCCGGAGCGGTGCATGCCGCGATGGGCACGCTTCCACTCAAACTCCTGCTGCGCGGGGAAAATGTATTCGTGATCGAAGCGATTGCCGACGTACTCGAGCGTACCATCGCCCGCGAAGCGCCACTTGAAGACCTTGATGTCATCGACCGTCTTGCCGGCCCGCATCGCCATGTAGAGATGCGGCCCGATGATCAGGAATTTCAGGAAGACGGTCTCGCGGTAGTACTTGAAGAGGTAGGCGAAGTCCTCGGTGAACTTCGGGTCTCCCAGCACCTCCTCGACCGCCAGCGCCGTGAAAGAGCGCGTCTCCGGATTGTAGTCGTAGGCGGCGAAGACGTCCTTGATATCGGTCGTCTGCTTGAGTCCGAACTGGATGTTGTAGCCGAAGAGGAAGCGGCGCTTGCCAATGGCGACGAGGTCGCGGGCGACGCAATTGTGCTCCGTGGAGACGCGCTCGGTGCCTAGCAGCGCGGTTTCGATGCCGCCGAAGACCTGAAGGCGCTCGGCGTTGAGGGCATCGAGTCCTTCGCGAAGCGTGGCCGCATGCTTGTCGAGACGAGCGCGGATGACTTCATACGCGCCACCTTCGAGTTGGTCGGGCTTTGAGGGTTCTTCAGGCATGAAGAGAGGAAATGAGAACCACGGAATACTCGGAATACACGGAAGGCGTCAGAGGGCGAAGCGCTCGTACTGGGCTTTCGGATAATGTCCGAAGTTCACAAGCAGACCGACTCGTTTCTTGGTGGCCCGGAGGTAGCTCATCAATTGAGCTCGTTGGGAATCCTCGATGTGTTTGCACGCCTTGATCTCAAGGATTACTTCGTCGAAGCAGATGAAGTCAGGCTCATAGCGCTTCCGGAGAATCCGCCCCTTGTAGTCGAGTTGAAGAGGAGGCCTAGGAACAAAGGGAATGCCTCGTTCGGCAAACTCCAACTCGAGGTACTCCTGATATACATCTTCCAGGAATCCGCATCCCTTCTCCCGATAGACCTCGAAACAAGATCCGAGAATCGCATGGGTCTCCGATTCAAAGAGCAATGCCATTTTCGAATCCTTTCCGAGTGTTCCGTGTATTCCGTGGTTCGTTTAGTTTTTAACCAATGACCTTCGAAGCCCGCTCGTCGGCGATGCCGAAGCGATCGGCGGCGCCGAGAAGGGAGATGAGCTTGCTGCGGGTCTCACCGGTGGCATCGGAGAGGAACTTCCCGAGGGCCGCACCGACGCTGAGGTTCTTGACGTCCTCGCTGGTGACACCGAATTGGCCGGCCCACTCGCGGAGCTGGGCTTTGAAGTATTCCGGATCGCCGTTGAAAAAGGTGTCCTTCACATCGGCCAAGACCTCGCTGTTCGCGACGAGGCGGTCCACCGACTTGCCGCGGGAGATGGCTCCCGCGATCTGGTCGAAGAACTTGCCTTCGCCGCCGATGATCTCGATCTTGGCCGACTTCATGGCTTCGCCCATCACCTTGGCCTGGGCTTCGGCGATGTCCTTCTGGATGTGGATGCCCGCAAGGTCGATGGCCTTCTCCTTTTCGAGACGGAGCTTGAATTCCTCGTGCGCCTGGCCGGCGGATTCGAGCAGCTTCATGGCCTCGGCCTTCTTGTTGATGCCTTCGGCTTCCGCTTCGAACTTGAGGCGGTTCACTTCCGCTTCGGCGGTGCCCTGCTTCTGCGTGGCGTCCGCCCGCGCGACCATGACCTCCACCTCGCCGAGGCCGGCGGCAGCGGCTTCCTTCGCCGTGGCTTCCGCCAGCACCTTCTTGCCAACAGCTTGCTTCTCGCTCGCCGCTTGTTGCGCCTCTGCGGAGATGACCAGCTCTTCCGCCTTCAGCTCGGCAGACTTCTTGGAAGCTTCGGCCGCCTTCACGCGCTCGTAGAGATCTTGATCGGCACGAAGCTTCGCGGCTTCCTGCGAGCCTTCGGCCTCCTTGATCTTGCGGATCATCTCTTCCTGAGCCGTGGCTTCGGCAAGGGTCACCTTGACCTGCTTCTGACGATCGGCACCGGCGAAGGCTTCGGTGTCCTTGATGCGCTCCTGCTCGACCACGACGAGCTTCTCGACGGCGACGCGTTCCTTGATCACGTCCTGGATCGCCTTCTTCTCGACCTCGACGGCCTTCTCTTTCTCGATGGCCTTCAGCGTGGTCACGCGCTCGCGCTCGATCGATTCGAGTTCCTGGTCGCGCTTCACGCGCTCCACTTCCACCACGTCGGTGCGCTCCTTGTTGCGCTGCGCGACGAGCACCTGACGGTCCTTGTTCTGCGTGGCGACCTGGATCTCTTCTTCAGCGGCGATACGGGCGCGCTCGGACTTCTGGCGTTCTTCCTCGCGGACCTTCTGCGTTTCCGCTTCCTCGCGGGCACGCACGCTTTCGACCTCGCGCTTTTGCTTGGCCTCGGTTTCCGCGAGCTGGCGCTCGAGTTCGAGGATGGCTTCGCGCGCTTCCACGTCCTGCTGCTTGATGACCCTCTCCTTGTCGCGCTGGATGTTGTTGGAGAGCTTCGCCTGGGTGGCGGTGAGCTCGGTGATCTTCTTGATGCCCTGCGCGTCGAGGATGTTGTCCGGATCGAGCGCCTCGATCGGCGTTTGTTCCAAATAGTCGATCGCGGCGTCATCGAGCACGAAACCGTTCAGGTTCGTGCCGATGATCTTGATGATCTCATCGCGGAAGGTCTCGCGCTCTTCATATAATTCGGTGAAGTCGAAGCGCTTGCCGACGGTCTTCAGCGCTTCGGAGAACTTCGCATCGAAGAGCGAGCGGATCTCATCCGTGTTCGAGGCACGTTCGCAGCCGACGGATTGCGCCACGCGCAACACGTCCTCCTCCGTCTGGTTCACCCGGACGAAGAAGGCAACCTTGATGTCCGCACGCATGTTGTCCTTGCAGATCAGGCCGTTCTTCGCGGTGCGGTCGATCTCCACGCGCTTCAGGGAGATATCAATGGTCTCCAGGCGATGGAGCACTGGAATCACCGCCATGCCATTGAAGCTGACCTTTGTCCCGCCCACGCCCGTGCGGATCAGCGCCTGGCCGCGCTGGGCCTTCCGGTAGAGCATCGAATACACGACACCGATCGCGACGATCAGCGCGACAATCGCGGCGAGAGCCATGGCGATGATGACGACGGAGCCGCCCATTTTGCCTTGGGCAAGCAGCGGAATGACGATGTGGTTCATGATTGGTTGGGTGGGATGGATTCGGAGAGGGAGCGGACGGTGTAAATTCCGGTGAGCGGATCGTGGCTGATGACGATAACCTCCGTATTGCGGGAAAGAGGCGCGGCGCCAGGAAGCAGGCGCGCATTCAGAAGCAGCGGGGCTTCGGCATTCTCCACCTCCACCTGGCCGGAGCGTTCGTCCACGACGGCCGTGCGGACCACTCCCGTGCGACCGATCACCGGGGGAAGTTTCTCATCCTCCGCGCGGATGATCCGGAAAAAAGGTTTCAGCGGCGTCACCACGAAGCGCGTGAGGATCACCGCCGCGACGAGGCCCACGATGGCAATGACGCCACCCAGAAAACCCGTCCGGCCTGGATTCAGCCAGAGATTCCCGAGCATGGCGCAGGCCCACAAGAGAATCACGAGAATGGAGAACACGACCATGACCGGTACGTCCTTCGCATTGACGATACGCAGTGCCCCTTGAAGCCATTGGCCCGCGGTCGTGTCGGGATTGTCGATGCCGTCGCTATTGAAATCGGCGTCGAGGAACTCCAGGTCCAGCACGCCGATGACATTCAGCACCCAGTACAAGGCCACCGGGACCAACAGAATGGTCAGAGGCAAGACCTGCGGACTGATGGCGAGATTCCAAATTTCCTTCACGACACCCGCATTCCAAGCAAATGCGATGTCTCTCCGCGACTACAAAAGGTTGGCCGGATTCTCTCCAGTTAGAGATTCCGCAACGATTTCGCCGCATCGCTGCGCGACGCGAAGAATGCGGGCACAAAGGCCGCCACCGAGCAGAGGATGAAGGCGGCGATGGAAATAACCGTGATCTCCGTCGGATCCACATAGGCCGGCAGTTTCTGGAAGCCGAGGAAAGATTTGGCAAAGGGATCGAAGCCCATCAGGCGCAAAAGGTCCTGAAGCTCCCCGCGGAAATGGATCACCAGGAGACCCATGCCGGCACCCAGCAGGGCACCGACGAAACCAAGGATCATCCCCTGATAAACGAACACACGCACGATCTGCCCGGGTGCGGCACCGAGCGCCTTCATGACGCCGATCTCCCGGCGCTTCTGGATGGTGACCGTGAACATCACCGCCATCATGGAGAACGCGGAGACGAGGATGATGAAGGAGAGCGCGAAGTACATCATCACCCGCTGCTGATTGATCAGGCGCGAGAACTCACCGAACTCCTCCACCCAGGTCACCGCGTGCCAGTCCCCGGGCATCATGGACGCGAACTCCTGAGCCATCCGGTCCGCTTGATAAGCATCGTCGAGCCGGATCGCGATCCCTTGGACCGCTCCTTCCAAGCCAGCCAATTCCTGCGCGAGCGGCAGCGGCATGAAGACATCCGGCGTGAGCGCCATCTGCGAGGCACCATAGACACCGACCACCGTCGCGTGCTTCGGCAAGACGATCTGCTTGAAGCTCTTCAGGATATCCGTGTCGATCTTCTCGATGTCGAGCTTGTCGAGTTCGTCGAGGATCGCAGCGGCTTTCTCCGGAGTACCACTCTCGTAGATGACTCCGCCCTCCGCTTCTTCAACCGGAGTGTCAAACAACGCGAGGAATTGACCGAGAATCTCCTGCTCGGCATCGCGGATTTCCTGTCCGAAGATATCGTGGAGGGGAACGAGCATCTCATTGTAGTGATCATCTTTCAGGAAGAGCTTGCCGTCCCTTGGTTCGAAGATGGTCTTGAGCTGTTCCTTGGCTTTCGCGATTTGCGCCGCGAATTCCTCCCTGACCGGCTTCCTGCTGGTGATGCGATCAATGCGTTCCACCTCGTCCAGATTCTGCGCGGAAAGAAACTTCACCTCGTCGCCGACTTTCAGGCCGAACTGCTTCGCGATGATCGAGGAGATCACGATGCGGGCGTCCAAGCCCATGTCGGCGCTGCTGCCGGGGTAGTCTTCATCCAGGAGCTTCTCGATCCCCGCGACCTGCGCCGGATCCTGCGTGTCCACACCGCGGAAGAACACGGGGCGTTTCCGCGTGTTCATATCGATCATCAGGACGTACTCCTGCACGAAGGCGGTGGCCGATTGCACTCCGGGCACTTTCTGGATTCCCGCCGCGGTCTCGCGCCAATCGGTGATCGGAAAGCGCATGCCGCCATTCGGATTGAACTCCAGCTTCACGTGTGGCGTGAAGCCGAGCAGGCGCTCCTTCACCGTGCGCTCCAGGCCCGCATAGACGGCCATCACCACTACCAGCACCAGCACGCCGAGCAGCACGCCGGTCACGGAGATGAGCGTGACGGCGGAAAGCATCGCCCGGCGCGGGTTGAGATAGCGCCAAGCAAGCATCAGGCTGAAGGAACGACGGGCCATGCGCCTTGCCTAGCCGCCTTCCCGCCGGGCGGCAAGGACCGGCAGCCCCTTACTTTTCCTTCCCGGCCCTCAGATAGCGGGCGATCGGCGATTTCCCGCCTTCCGAGACCACCCGCAGGATCGACCCATCCCGGGAAAAAGCCACGGCCTCAGCCTGCCTCATCCGATGCGGCTCAAGCTCCACCGGCGGACGCGAAAAGGCGGTGCCCCATGTTTCCCCATCCTTTCGCGGGAAAAGGAAGGCTCCGAAATAAGTGACGACCACCGCCGCCGACCCGTCCGGGCAGATGTCCATGCTGGTCGGCTGGCTGCCGAAGGGGATCGGAGGAAATCCGACGGGCAAGGACTTCGGGATTTCCCCGATCTTTTTCGCGACCTGGACGTCCCCGGTGCCCGGCTTCAGCGGCAATTCGTAGAGCATCGGCGGCGTGGTGCGCTTGCTGAGAAGCAGGATCTTTCCCGCCTTTTCATCGACGGCCACCGATTCGCAATCGCGAGGGCCATCCTCATAGCGGAAGCGGATGGTCCAGGCCGCCTTGACCGGTCCCGCGAGTTGCTTGCCTGCCTCGGGAAGTCGCGGCTCCGGCACAATGTGGAGGGCGCACTCGGCACGCTTGCCCATGTTGTCCCCGGCGTCGGCGATGAGCAGATAGGGCTTCCCGTCATGAACGAAGGAAGCGAGGTCCTCCCAATCGATGTTCCTGGCATCGAGCGAAACGGATCCGCGATTGCTCCCGTCGCAGCCGGCGAGATGGAGCGCCGCCGGACTCCCGCTGTCATTGATGAGCCAGAGGAAATCCTTTGCGGTCGGCGATGACGCCAGTCCGCTCGCCTCGCCGAGGGCCGCGCACTGCAAAGGGCCCTCCGGCTGCTGGCGGACGAACGGGGACTCTTCCGCTTGGAGTGTGACGGCTCCCAATGTCGCAAACGCCAGCGCACGTCCGATCATGGGAGTATCTTGCGCGGGCCCAATGGGCTTGCAAGCTGGGTTCGCATGGGGAAGTAGCACGACGTGGGGAAGACTTTTACCTCCAAGGAGAAGCCGCATTTCATCGCTCGCTCCACCCGCCCTCCACGCGACATGGAATGTCGCCCTACTTCTACTCCTTCGGACCCGGGCCGGTGTTCCACATCTTGTGCATTTCCTTCACTTCCGGCACCGCCATCGGACGCACGACGCGGAAGCCGATGTACTGATTGCTGGTGAGGTACCAAATCGATTTCGGATTCTGCGGATCGATCGCCTTCCATGAGGGATCGGAGGGAACTCGTGCCGCGGAGCGGAGGGTCTCCGGGCCGCCCTCATAGTAATGGCCGCCGCGGGTCACGTGCGGATAGCGATTCACCGCGGGATGCCACGGGTTCTTCGCCCCTGCTTCCCATTTCGAGTAGGCGTCCGGCAGGTAGGCATCAAGGCACCATTCAGAAACGTTGCCGTGCATGTCAAAAAGACCCCACGGGTTCGGCTTCTTCTGGCCGACCTTCTGATAGGTGTAGTCCGCATTGTCCATCGACCACGCGTAGTCGCCCAGCTTCGCCGGATCATCGCCGAAGGAATAGGCGGTACTGGTGCCCGCGCGGCAGGCGTATTCCCACTCCGCCTCGGTGGGCAAGCGGTAGTAGTGGCCGGTCTGGGCGGTCAGCCATTCGCAGAACTTGCTGGCGGCATGGTGCGTCATCGCGATCGCCGGCCAGCCCGCGCCGTAGCCTTCGCCCATTTCGAAATGCATTGGCACGTAGGCAGGCGTCGGCTGGCTCACCACGTCCACCAGGGTTTCACCCTCTTTGATCTCCGGCGCTTCGGAAGTCTTGTTGTTGGAATCGCGGTCCAAGGTGCCGTCCTTGTTGCGCGATTTCCCGTTCTCCATGAAGCCGCGGTAAACATCCCAGGTCATCTCGCACTTGCCGATCCAGAAGGGATCGACGGACACCTTCACCTGCGGTCCTTCGTTTTCCTTGCGGCCCGCTTCGGAGGCGGGCGAGCCGATGGTGAATTCTCCCCCGGGCACCGGCACCATCTCGAAGGTCGCATCCTTCGCCGCCGGAACCTTCTCCGTGTAGGCCTTCATCGCGTCCGCCGCGGCAGGGGCATCGCCCTTCTTTGCCACGAGCTCGTGAATCTTCTCCGTCACCGGCAAGTACTGCGGGCTTGGTACTTCGCCGGCGGGCTCGGTTGCTTCCGCTGGTGCAGGGACCGGTGCCGCAACCACGGGAACGGCGGCGGCAGGCGCGGCGGCTTCCACCGGTTTGGCCGGCTCGGCAGCGGGAGCCGGTGCGGGTGCTTTTTCCTCCTCCGCAGGGGCCTTCGGGTAAACAGCAGGCGCGAGGATTTCCAAGCCCCGCTGGGTCGGCGGGTAGGGTTGCTGCTCGTCGCAGCCGGCGACGATGGCGAGAGCGAGAAGAGGGATACGCTTCATGAGTGGAAAGTGTGAGGCGCGGACCGGACCAGGTCCAGCTCGCGCCTCAAATGAGCAGGGTTGATTTCAGGTCAAGCGAGCTTGTGCACGCCGGGCACCGGCACCGGGGCGATCGGGAAGCTGCCGTCCATCTTCAGATCGTCCGGAGCGAAATCCTGGTTCGATGCCCACATCTGCTCCCAAGTAACGCGCTGGCCGGTGTGGGCCGCCTCGCGGCCGAGCAAGCCGAGCATGGTGCTGTTCGCCATGTATTCGCCGGTGTTGATGATCTCGCCCTTGCGAAGCGCGGCGAAGAACTCGTTGTGGCAGACTTGATACATGTTCTGCTCGCTGCCGGCCGGGGCACGATAGACCCACTGACGCTTCTTGCCATCGAGCCCCATCACCATTGGCGTGGCGGGAGCGATCGCGGTGCCCTTTTCGCAGTAAATCCGATCTACCACCTCGGTGTGGCAGCCCAGGAACTGGCGCTCGCCCAGATGGCAGATCACGCCGCCTGGATACTCGAAGGCGATATTGTAGTGATCATACACATTGCCGGCGTCCGTCCGGTAGGCACGGCCTCCATTGGCCACGGCCGCGATCGGTGCCACGTCACCCATCGCCCATGCGACCTTGTCCACCGTGTGCACCGCCTGCTCCAGCAGCGGGCCGCCGCTGGTCCACTCGAAATTCGTCCACCAGCGGAGCTGCCACTCCACGTCCGCCATGCCGTCCGGCTTTTTCATTCCGGGCTCCAGCGGCTTCGGCGGGCTGCCCATGTAGGTGCCATAGACGGAGTAAACCTTGCCGAGTTCGCCGGAAGTCACCTTGGCGTAGAGCTCGCGCACGCCCGGAGCGAAGCGCCAGCAGTAGCCATGCTGGATCGCCACGCCCTTCTGTTTCGCCAGCTTGGCGGACTCCATCACCGACTTCACGCCTGCGACGTCAACCGCCATTGGCTTCTCGGCGAAGACATGCTTTCCCGCCTCAACCGCGGCACGCAGGTGCTGCGGGCGGAACCCTGGAGGCGCTGCCAGCAGCACCACGTCCACCCCGCTCTCGATCACCTTTTGATAAGCGTCCAAGCCGCTGAACTGCCGCTCGGCGGGCACATCCACCTTCGCGCCGAAGCTTTTCAGGCCTTCCAAGCTGCCCTTGATCGATTCGGGGAACGCGTCACCGATCGCCCACAGGACCACGTTCGGATCGGCGGAAAGCGCCTGCTGGGCGGCTCCGGTGCCCCGACCGCCGCAACCGATCAGGCCGATCTTCAGCTTCGCGTTGTTCGCTCCTTGGCCGAGCAAGAGGTTCGGAAATCCGGCAACGGCCGCGGCGGCAGTGCTGCCCACAATGATTTGGCGACGGGAAAGGGATGATGAGTTCATGACAGAAGCTTGGTGAGACGGGACGCAGATACGGCGGCCGACGCCGCGGCTTTCATCGGAATGGAGCAAAATTTCAATTAAGCTCGTTTTTCGTGAGAGATTCGGACGAAATTGAACGATATCAAGGCTCTTCTAGCTTGCCGCACCACAACTGATTCGTCGAGTCTCCAGCCATGATGGAAAAAACCTCCAGTTCCTCCGTGACCACCCGCCTGTCGGTCATGATGTTCCTGCAATTTTTCGTCTGGGGGGCGTGGTTCGTGACGATCGGCGTCTATTTGCGCCAGGGCGTGAATTTCCAAGCGGGAATTGGCACCGCTTACTCCGTCGGCCCGATTGCCGCGATCATCGCGCCGGTCTTCCTCGGTTTCGTCGCGGATCGTTTCTTTCCGACGCAAGTCGTCCTGGGAGCGCTGCATCTCCTCGGCGGGGTCCTGATGCTCTTGGTGCCCTGGTCGATCCAGCAGGAGCTGGCCGGGAGCAAAGGCATGTTCTTTTGGACCCTGCTCGGTTACATGCTGTGCTACATGCCCACGCTCGGCCTGACGAACACGCTGGCGATGCGGAACATCCATGACTCGGAGAAGCAATTCCCGGTCATCCGGGTCTTCGGCACCATCGGCTGGATCGCCGCAGGCTTCCTCGTCGGCTCCCTCCTGAAGGCGGATGCCACCGTGCTGCCGCTCCAGATCGCCGCCGGTGCCAGCTTCGCCCTCGGCATCTATTCCTTCCTGCTGCCGAATACCCCGCCGCTCGGCAAAGGCCAGAAGATGTCCCTTTACCAGACGCTCGGGCTTGAATCGCTGGCCATGCTGAAGGACTTCAACTTCCTGATCTTCGCAGTGGCCTCGATGCTGATCTGCATTCCGCTGCAAGCCTACTACGCGTACGCCGCGACCTTCATCACCGATGCCGGTTTCGGCTCCGCCGCGGGCACGATGTTCTGGGGCCAGATCTCGGAGATCTTCTTCATGCTGATCATTCCGCTGCTCTTCTCCCGCCTCGGGGTGAAGTGGATGCTGGCGATCGGCATGGCGTGCTGGGTCCTGCGGTATGCGCTCTTCGCCCTCGGGGCTCCCGATGGCGTGAAGTGGATGATCTTCACCGGCATCCTGCTCCACGGCATCTGCTACGATTTCTTCTTCGTCACCGGCCAGATCTACACGGACAAGAAAGCCCCGAATGCCATCCGCGGCCAGGCTCAGGGCTTCCTCGTCCTGCTTACGCAAGGCGTGGGCATGTACATCGGCGCGAAGCTGAACGAGCACTTCTTCACCGCCAAGGTGGGCGCTGTCACCGGCAGCACGGCCCTTTCCGTCTGGCCCGCTTTCTGGTGGATCCCCGCCTCCCTCGCGGGCGGCATTCTCGCCTTCTTCTTCCTCATGTTCCGCGATCGGATGAAACCCACCGTGGATGAAGTCATTGAAGAAGCAGCTTCCACTCCCGAAACGATCCAATGAACCTCAGCCGCCGCCAGACTCTCAAGTCGCTTGCCGCCCTTGCGACCATCCAGATCGTGCCGAGCCGTGTGCTGGGCCTTGCCGGACAGACGCCGCCTTCGGAAGAGATCACGCGCGCGATCATCGGCTGCGGCGGCATTTCCACCTCCCACCTCGGCATGCCGGGCAAGCTGCTCGCGCTGTGCGACGTGGATAAGTCCCACCTCGACCAACGGATGAAGGACACCGGCGGCAAGGCGAAAGGGATCAAGGGCTACCACGATTTCCGCGAGGTTTTGCAGCGCAAGGACATCGATGTCATCCACGTCGCCACCCCGCCGCACTGGCATGCGCTGATGGCCATCGAGGCCGCGAAGGCGGGCAAGGACATCTGGTGCGAGAAGCCGATGAGCCGCACCATCGGCGAAGGCATCTCCATGGTGAAGGCGGTGGAAAAGCACGGCCGCGTCTTCCGCCTGAACACGTGGTTCCGTTTCAAGGACGCCTTCTACGGCTTGGGAGTGCCGGTGAAACAGATCAAGAAGGCCGCCATGAATGATCTGTTAGGCTGGCCGCTCAAGATCATGGTTTCCGGCGTCACCGGCTTCGATTGGAAACTGGGACTCTGGGCTGGAAAGAAAAATCTGCCCGTGCAGCCGGTGCCGGCTGGCTTCGACTACGACTTCTGGCTCGGCCCTGCGCCGAAGAAGCCCTACAACGCGCACCGCACCCATGGCTCCTTCCGCGGCTACTGGGACTACGATGGCGGCGGCCTCGGCGACATGGGCCAGCATTACCTCGACCCCGCGCAATACATCCTCAACAAGGACGACACCGCGCCGATTTCGGTCGAGATCGATGCCGATCCGCAGGACGCCGATGCGATCGGCACCTGGCGCCGCATCGAGTTCACCTACGCGGACGGCTGCAAGATCATCCTCGATGGCGAGAACAAGGACAAGGATGCCGCCTACATCGAAGGACCTAAGGGCAAGATTTACAAGGGCTTCAAATCCGACATCCCGGACCTCGAAAAGAAACTCGCCGCGCTTCCCGATCCCGAGCCGCAGATCACCGACTTCCACGAAAGCATCCGCACCCGGAAGAAGTTCGCCCTGAACGAACAGAATGGCTTCTGGTCTTGCACGATGGTGAACATGGGCGTCACCGCGCACCGCCTGAACAAGAGTCTGAAGTTCGATCCGAAGACGCTGAAGTTCGACGACGAGGCGGCGAACAAGTTGATCAACCAGCCGATGCGCGCACCTTGGAAGATCGAGGTGTGAAGGAGTTTGCTCGGTCCTCTGTGCTGGCGAAACTTCGGCCAACCACTTGCCGCTCTGTCTGGGCTTTTTGGGATAGGGTCACCCACGAACCGTTCAAGCGGCTCGAAAAGCCGCTCTCCATGGCAAGAGAAAACCCCGGGATGCCTCCCGGGGTTTAGCAACAACCGAAGGAAAGTCTTCAGGCCATGATCACGGCAGGATCATGAAAAGCCCGCCGGAGCTGGCCCAGTTCGCGACCGGTGCAGGCACCCAGCGGCGCTCATAGCTGGCACCCCAAGAGTCGGACACTGCCAGTTCATTGGTCTTCTCATTGTAGCCGACGATCATGCAGATGTGATGGTTGTCCTGCTCGGACTCCTGCTTCACCAAAGTCTCGGCCTTTTCCGCGATCTCCTTCGCCCATGCGGTCCAGTCGGTGACATTGCGTCGCTTGGAGGTATTGCTGTTCGCGGTCTCGTTGTAGGGTCCGAGCGAACGCATCGTCCACATTACCGGCACGCCTTCGTCGATGTAGCGTTTCACGTCGCGGACGCGCAGTTCCTTCACGCGCTCGTCTTTCGTCCGGCGGCCCTTGTTGCGGACCTGCGAGCGGACTTCATCGAGAAGGAATTCCACCGAAGTGCCGCCGCCCATGCCGCTCTTGCCCACCATCGCGAGCAGATACATGTCGGCCTCGATTCCCGCGGTGCGCATCGCGCGCTCGAAGGTGGCGGGGACGCAGTAGCCCTTCGGACCTTGATTCACCATCGGGATCTGGCCGAGGTAAACGTCGCCATTCTTCTCGTCCCTCACAACGTCCTGCACCAGGCGCTTGCGGATATCGCCATCCTTGACCTTGGCGGTCTTTCCACCGCCTTCGGCAAGATCCAGCGGGACGATGGAAAGGGATACGTATTCATTTTCCTCGCTGGAGAGAATCAGCGAGTGACCGTTCCAGTCCCAGCGGCGCACGGTGCGGCGGGTATTGCGGGAATCTCCGAAACGCTGCGTCTTCGGTTCGCCGAGCACGCTGGAGATCGAGGCGAGCACCGCTTTCTCATCAACCTCCATGGCCTTCGCGAGGGAATCCTCATCCGCTTCGCTCTTGCCCTTGAAATGGTCTTCACCTGCGCCGACGCCGCTCTTGAAGTCGCCCTTGTTCGCATACACGGCCGAGAGCACCGAGGCATTGCCATCCTCGCCCGCGTAGAGCGCCACCGAATAGGGCCGCGCGCCGAAAAGCTTGTACGAGCTACCGGTGTAGGAGCGCCAACTCGCGCTGTGCTTCGTCTTCGACTCCTGCCGGAGGTCCAGCGCGTCGGCAATCTCTTGCGCGGGCCGGGCTTCAAAAGGAGTGCCGGAGAAAAGGTCATGTCCCGCCATCTCGCTCAACTTCGGCAGCTCTTCGGAGAGTTGTTTCGCCTCGGAATCAATGGCCGCCCGGGCGTCTGCGGGCAGCAACCCGGGAGACACCTCGAATAGCTTCCCATCCGCCTCGCGGCGCAGGAGATATTTGTCCTTCTGGAGCCCTTCGAAGCGGGCCTTGATCGAACCGCCCTCGCCATCCTGCAACACCCTCCACTCGCCGATTCCGGCGTGAAGTTGTAGGAAAAGTGTCAGTGGCAGACAGAAGATCAGGGGCTTCATACGGAGAGACAAACGGGTTTTCCGAGGGAGTTCAACCCCGGAAGCGACGCCGAAAACGTCTTCTGTCTCCGCTTTTCGGGGCGGGAAGCGGGGAATTGGGACGGGATCTTGAAGGGACGGCGGGAGAGGCTGATATCGGCCAACGGGGCAAATGAGAACGCCTTGGAGCTATCTCATTTTTGCCACTTTGGAGCACCCAAAAATGGCTCCTTACTTCACCAATCTCTCCGCCAGCTCCCAGTTTTCGTGGTAGCGCTTGAAGCTCCGGAGCGCCCATTCCGCCTCGGCGAGGACGACCCAGTGACCGGCGGCATCCTTGGCGAGCATGCAGCCGCCCGGCAGGTCATCGGTCGGGGCATTTACACCGGTCACCGGTTCGCCATCATCAATCAGCCAACGGATCACCGTCCATGGGGAATGCTCCAGGATCACCTCCGCACCATACTCGGTTTCGAGACGGTATTTCAGCACCTCGAACTGCAGCGGGCCCACCGCTCCCAAGAGCAGGGTGGTGCCGGCGGCGCTCTCGAACAACTGGGTCACGCCTTCACGCACGAGCTGGTCCATGCCCGCGCGGAAGCGCTTCGCGGTCGCCGTGCTGCGGCCGCGGATGGTCGCGAAGCACTCCGGCGGGAAGATCGGGATCTCGTCGAACTTGATCGAGGAATCGGTGGTGAGGGTATCGCCGATCTCAAAGGGTTGGTTGCCGACGAGGCCGACCACATCGCCAGCGAATGCCTCGTCCACGATCTCCCGTTCCTGGGCGAAAAGCTTTTGCGAATTCGACAGACGGATCTGTTTCGCCGCCGAGCCGTGCCAGACCTGCATATCGCGCTCGAACTTACCCGAGACGATGCGGATGAAGGCCATCCGGTCGCGGTGCTTCGGGTTCATGTTCGCCTGGATCTTGAAGACGAAGCCGCTGAAGCGCTTGTCCTCCGGCTCGATCAGGGTCTCGCCGGACTTCCGGCCCGCCGGCTCCGGAGCCATCGAAAGGAAGCCATCGAGAAGGAGCTGGATGCCGAAATTGTTCGCCGCGGAGCCGAAGAAGACCGGCGTCAGCTCGCCCTTGAGCACGCGTTCCTGATCGAAGGGAGCACCGGCAATATCCAGCAGCTCCATCTCCTCGATCGCCTTGTCCACCAGATCGCCATCGACGTGCTCGCGCACCGCCGGATCGGTCAGGCCCATCACGGAAACCGGGGCGCGATAGGCACCGGCCTTGGTTTTTTCGAAGAGATTCAGTTGCCCGTCGCGGCGCTGGATGATGCCGCGGAAGCGCGGGCCATCGCCGAGGGGCCAGTTCATCGGGTGCGAGGCGATCCCCAGCACGTTTTCGATTTCATCGACCAGGTCGATCGGCGAGCGGGTCGGCCGGTCGAGCTTATTGATGAAGGTGAAGATCGGGATTCCGCGGAGGCGGCAGATCTCGAAGAGCTTGCGGGTCCGCGCCTCCACGCCCTTGCCGGCATCGACGACCATGATCACCGCATCCACGGCGGTGAGCACCCGGTAGGTATCTTCCGAGAAGTCCTCGTGACCCGGGGTATCGAGCAGGTTTACGTGAAAGCCTCCGTAAGTGAACTGCAGGACGGTCGAGGAGATCGAGATCCCCCGCTGCTTTTCCAGCTCCATCCAGTCGGAGGTCGTCGCGCGCCGGTCGCGGCGCGAGGTCACGCTGCCCGCCAAATCGATCGCGCCGCCGTAGAGCAGGAATTTCTCGGTCAGCGTCGTCTTGCCCGCATCCGGGTGGGAGATGATGGCGAGCGTGCGGCGGATGGATGAAGGATGAGACACGGGATGGAAGCGGCGGCGGTGGCGCGGGAGGGAAACACGGCACCCGGCCCCTGCCAAGATTCATCACCGCAGCGAGTCCCTATCGCCCATCGCGGGGACACCACGCTCGCGGGCCCACTCCTTGCCTCCCAAATGGAAGGGCACATTCCGGGACGGCCACCTTCTACCCCTAATGCTATTTGTCAGACAACCCTTGAAAAAGGTTCACGTAGCGAACCGCATTCTTAGGCAATTCCTCTTCATTCGCGCTTGGCGACACTTTCGCCAACGCCTTGGAATAATATTGCAAACGAACACGTGCGCTACGGTGGTCCTTCAAGTGCCTTGAGGCGGCCCGGGTTGATAATCTACTTTTCTTCATAAACTGCGTTTCCGAGGTCTCCATGTTGAGCGATCGAAAAGACAATCCCGCAAGCATCGGCAAAAGCGCAGAGTAGCTGTCGGTAATCGTCGATGAAGATATTTGTTTCGATAGAGTCGATACTAAGCACACCCCACTTCTCTCCCTGAACCTTGAAGTGGGTCATTACAGCAGAACGATACCACCGGAAGGGATCCTCGTCACCCCGGGAGTTCACGAATTTAGCCTTCTTTAGCTCCACCTCAAAATCGGCAAAGTGGAGGGCTTGGCCAGATTCAAAAGCTTCTTTGACCAAACCCCCGCGGTGTGCTTTTTTGGTTTCCTTCCGTTCTTCGCAAGCGTCGCTACTATACACCATTGCGAGGAAATGCCGCCCGTGTTCTTGGTCTTGTTCCGGCATCAGGAGAACTGCGGTACAGGCCTTTCCTGTTAGCTCCTTGAAGCATTTCGACGCGGAGTTCAGGACTTTTTGCAGGCACTTGTGCAAAGACGCAACCAGCGCATTCTCTTCTTCCGCTTCCGATACCGAATCGAATCGTTCATCAGCCGCTCTCTCTAGAAAACCAAGTTCCTCCCCTAATGTATCCCGAATATCATGGGTAAGTTGGTGGACATACCGCATGGCGTTGTGAAACCGCTGGGCGCGCTTCCGGTAGGAGCTGATCCGCAAAATGGTGTAAACCAGCAAAATGGATGTTAGAAAGTGAATGGCATAGTTGACGGCGTTCTGTCCTAGAAATGAAATTGCTATGCCTACGCCGGCAAAGATTGCAGCTAGCCACCATCCAAAATCTTTCAGGAGACCGGTGAAAGCTCTGAATCTCTCAAAGACAGGGTGCTTGAGCGACAGCATGAAACGGGGAGGGAGGGGGAATTACATCTCCAGAAGACATATCTTGGCGGTCAGTGTCAACGTGGTACTCGCGTCATGATAAAATTCGCTAGTTCTTGTAGCGAGGGAAGAGCGCTGTTTTGGACGATCCCGCGCACGCCCATGCGATCTGGGTCCTGCCCATCCGCGTCGATGGCGAAAGCCGGACCACCGTGCGGATCTACGATACCCTTGGTAGCATGAACCTGGAGCTTTCCGTGCCCGGCGATGCCTTCGTTGCGCCGTGGCAGCGGTACTGCGCGGCAGCGTGCTCCTAATGTAGCCACTGTTTCAACGCGAATTGAGACGCCGTCTCAATTCATTGGATTCCATCGAGTTGAGACTTCATCTCAAGTCAACCTTTGCTTGCATGCCGGGAAAAATGTGTCGCATTCTATGTGATCCATTTTCTCAAAATGAAAACGAAGATCTCCACCCGCGCCTGTGAAGCCTGTGCCTACTGGAACAAGCTCGAAGACGACCATGGCGAATGCCGCCGCCATGCGCCTCAAACCATCGCCTTCGAAGTCGATGACGAGGTGAAGTTCGAGTCGATGTTCCCAGTCACCGCTGCGGACGACTGGTGTGGTGACTTCACCAAAGCCGGTTAACGGCCACCCAGCCTCTCCTTCCCGTGCCCTAAACGGATGGGAGCCTCCCAAAAACGCCTCGGTCCTCCCCGACCGGGGCGTTTTCCGTTTCCCGGGAGGGATCGAACTCTTGCCGCCCGGGGCGTGGGGGTGACAGTCTCAACCCGCAATGGCGCTTGTCGTCCTGCGGATTGTGAAATAATTCGTCACCTTCAGTCGTTTTACCGCCCCGATCATGCAGAATCCCATCCGCATCCTTTGCGTTGGAGCCGGCCATATGGGCCGCTCCCACGCCCTTGCCTACCATCGCATTCCCGGCTTCGAGATCTGCGGGATCGTCACCCGCTCCGCGGAAAGCCGGGGGAAGCTCAATGCCGAGCTCGGCGGCGGCTATGCGGAATTCGCCGACTTTTACGAAGCCCTCGCGGCCACCAAGCCGGACGCGGTGAGCATTTCCACCTACCCGGACACCCACGGCCCCTATGCCGAGGCCGCCTTTGAGGCCGGGTGCCACGTGTTCATTGAGAAACCGCTCGCGGAGGACGTCGCCGCCGCCGAGGGCATCGTCGCGAAGGCGAAGGCCAGCGGGAAGAAGCTCGTGATCGGCTACATCCTCCGTCACCACCCCAGCTGGATCAAATTCATCGAGATGGCCCAGACCCTCGGCAAGCCGCTGGTGATGCGCATGAACCTGAACCAGCAGTCCTTTGGCGACAATTGGAAGACGCACAAGGCGCTGATGTCGTCAATTTCCCCGGTGGTGGATTGCGGGGTACACTACGTGGACGTGATGTGCCAGATGACCCGCTCCAAACCGGTGCGCGTCTCCGGGATCGGCGCCCGCCTCAGCGATGAGATCCCCGAGGGCAAGATCAACTACGGCGCGCTCCAGGTGACCTTCGAAGACGGTTCCGTGGGCTGGTACGAGGCCGGCTGGGGTCCGATGATGAGCGAGGTCGCCTTCTTCGTGAAAGACGTCGTCGGCCCGAAAGGCTGCGCCTCCATCGTGGCGGACAAAGCGGCCGCCGAAGGCCAGAGCGCCAATGTGGACGCCCACACGCAGACCCAGTCGATCCGCCTTCATCATTCGAAGCTCACGCCGGAAGGCACCTTCGAAAAATCGGACGAAACCGTCCGCCTCTACGACGAACCCGATCACGACGGTCTCTGCCACCGCGAGCAGGAGTTCTTCCTCAAGGCGATCCTCGAGGACACCGATCTCACCGATCACATGGATGACGCCGTCGCTTCCATGCGTATCGTCGCCGCCGCGGACGAAAGCTTCCGCACCGGCAAGACCATCGATCTCTAATCCTTTCGACGTTCAAAGTTGGACGCTCGATGTTCAATGTTCCTTTAGAAACCATGAAAGCCATCACCCTTTTCCTCCTCCCGCTCACCATTTCCGCCGCCGAGCCGAAGCTCCAGCAGCTCTCGCTCTTTAACAGCAAGGACCTCACCGGCTGGAAGGGTGAGGGCTATGTCGTGGAGGACGGAGCGATCGTCTGCACTCCGGAAGGCCGCAACCTCATGACCGAGCGCACCTATGCGAACTACGCGCTCGATTTCGAATTCAAGCTCCCGCCCGGCGGCAACAACGGCATCGGCATCCACTATCCCGGCACCGGCGATGCCGCCTACGCCGGGATGGAAGTTCAGGTGCTGGATAACACCTCGGACAAATACAAGGATCTCAAGCCCTATCAATTCCACGGCTCCATCTACACCATGGTGCCGGCCAAGAAGGCCCCGCTCAAGCCGGTCGGCGAGTGGAACCAGGAGCGCATCTACGTGAATGGCAATGACGTGCAGGTCACGGTGAATGGCGAGGTGATCACCACCGCCAAGCTCGATGAGCTGAACAAGGAGTTCCCCAAGCACGAGGGTGCGAAGCGGCGCTCCGGCCACATCGCTTTCTGCGGCCATGGCGATCGCGTTGCCTTCCGCCGCATCAGCATCTGCGAACTCCCGCCCGCGGCGAATGACGAAGGCGCGAAGCAGGCCGGCTTCACCAAGATCTTCGACGGCAGCACCCTCAACGGCTGGGAGTCCGAGGAAGGCGACAAGGACCACTGGCGTCCCGTCAATGGCATCCTGAAGTACGATGGACGTAGTGAAGCGAAGGACAAGGATCTCTGGTACGGCAAGGAATACGGCGACATGACGCTCATCTTCGACTGGCGCTGGGCAGCTCCCGGCCCGCTCATGAAGCGCCCGCTCCTCGGTGCCGACGGCAAGGAAACCGGCGAGACGGTCGAAGTCGAAGAACTCGACAGCGGTATCTACCTGCGCGGCAATTCCAAGAGCCAGGTGAACCTCTGGAACTGGCCCTGCGGCTCCGGTGAAGTCTATGGCTACCGCACGGACAAGTCACAGCCCGCCGAAGTCATCGCCGGTGTCACCCCGAAGGCGAAGGCCGACAAGCCCCTCGGCGAATGGAACCGCACCATGATCACCATCAAGGGCGACCGCCTCACCGTCGTGATCAACGGTCAGACTGTCATCGAAAACGCCCAGCTCCCCGGTGTCCCCGAAAAAGGCAAGATCGCCCTCCAGCATCACGGCTCGTCCATCGACTTCGCAAATATTTGGGTGAAGGAACTCTAAGGCGATCGGAGTGGCGCTTTCCAAGCGCCATGACGCGGGCAGGTGGCTTCCAGCCGCCTCGTTCCGATCCACCGGAAGCTTGAAAGCACCGTCGCATCTGATAGAGTCACCCCCAAGTCCTCCGATGCCATCACCCTTCTTCCGCCGAATACGTCCCTCCGTTTCCCAGCGAAACGGGGGCGTAGCTCAGCGGTGAGAGCACCCGCCTTATAAGCGGGAGGTCGCGGGTTCGAGACCCGCCGCCCCTACATGGTTCCTGCCGGCTGACCGCTCGCTTGGTCACTCGTAGAAGCCATCGGCAACAAGCCGTCCCGGTATGCATTCTGTTCCCCACATCCGTACCTACCAAGCCGGTGATGCCGCCGACCTCGCCAAGCTTCTCACCTTGCTGGGCTACCCGACGGATGATGCAGACGAGATCCGTAATCGCATCGCACGCATGTCATCGGATCACCACACGCTTGTGGCAGAGCACGACGGTCAGGTCGCCGGTTTCATCGGGCTCATGAGCTTCCAAGCCTACGAGCATCCGGCTCCCATCGGCTATATCCTCGCCTTTTCGATCAGTTCCGCGCATCAGCGGCAGGGTATCGGAAAGGCCCTGCTTTCCGCCGCCGAGGAGTATTTCCTCCAGGCGTCTTCGATATCCGGGCGAATAGCGGCCTCCATCGGGAGGACGCGCATCAATTCTACGAAGCCATGGGCTTCGCCAAGACCGGCTACCGCTTCCGGAAAGTCCTCAAATAGAGGCGGGCACTCGGGCAGCGCAGCCGCTTTGGACTGCGTCGCATGACCTGCCCGTTATCCACATTTTTCCCGCTGCCAGTTCCAAGTCTCAAAGAGACTTCGCGAATATTTGGGTGAAGGAGCTCTGAACCCGCGACCGCGGGGTAGCTGCCCCGCCGAATGGCGTCGCTCCCCGGCCCCGCTGGCATCCGCTGGCGGGGCTTTTTCGTGCCTCCGCCTTGACCCAAAACGGCAGCCATTGCGGTTTGTTCGGTCAAAACTGACCAGTCATTCCATTATGATTCAAGAAATGGCTTGTCGCGCATTTTTAGGACTCAAATAGTGATAACTGGTGATCGAACCATCGATCATGCTCCACCCCCGTTTGGGTCCACCGGGGGGACAATACTGATTTCGCGTGGCGCGAAAGCGCCATGCCCTCCGAGAACATGACAACGCGTTGTGCCGGAACGCGTTACCGGGCGCACCCGTGGTGCGCACCGGAAAATTCCGGCAAATCCAAAACCCGAAAAACCCATGACCCTTGACCTCAATCTCATGCCTTATGGCATCGAGCCGCCTGCCCGGACGCCCTCCGGCTGTCGCAAAATGTTCCGTTCGCTCGGTCGTTCCCTAGCACTCGGCCTGACGTGCTTGCTGGCAAACGCCGGCTCCGCATCCGCCCAATCGCCGCCCGCCTCCTTCACTGCCAATTTCACGAACGGAGGCAACACGGTGGCCGTGGATTTCACGCTGCATCCCATCCGCAGCGCGAATTTCAGCGTCATCGTCCAGAACAACTCCGGGGGCTTTGATCCCTACACGGCGCCCGCGCCAGCGACGTATCTCGGGACGCCTGTCGGAATTCCCGGTGCGCTCGCCTGTGCCACGCTCAAATCCAATGGCACCCTGCTGGCCCGCATCATGTTCGAGGATGCCACCACCTGGACGACCAACGCCGGCACCATCGCCGGCGGAGCGGCCACCACCTCCGGCAGCCCGAGTTGGACGCGCGTCTGGCCATCCTTCACCCTCGGGAGCGGGGGTGCGGGGGGCAACGTTTACGCGGCCGAACTCGGCGTGGATTCGTCCTACAGCCACTTCAACCGCAGCGCCCTCAACGTGGCGGACAACCTCTCCATCATCGAGCACTCGGTGATGTGCTCCAATGTCCTCTATCTCCGTGATGCGGGCATCCTCCACCGTCTCGGGCGCGTGGTGATGCGGGGTGGCCAGACGCCGGATCCCTACCGGACCCTGACGGGCGGCGCACTCCTCAACGAGCTTGCGAACCAGTGGAACAACGTTCTGCCGGCGAGCACCCACGACGTGGCGGCGATGATCTCCGCTTCTTCGGTCGGGGGCGGGTTGGGTTGGGTCGGCGTGATTGGCACCGCCAACCGCTACTCGGTCAACGACAGCGATGCCAACGGCGATTTCAGCGTCATCTGGCGGCACGAGGTCGGCCACAACTGGGGAGCGAATCACTACGAGGGCAATGCGCCGGAAGGACCGACCATCATGTCGAACAATTCGCTGAGCCGGATTTCTTCGCCCGAACTGGCCAAGATCATCGGTCATCGCAACACGAAGCTCGCCATCCTCGATAACCTCGGCGGCTATGGCTTCCCGCTGCCACCGCGCGCCTCGCTGGATTTCGGCTTTGCCGGAGTCGGCAGCACTGCCGTGTTCGATGTGCTGGACAACGACCATGATAGCAACGGGAACGGCATTTCCCTCGATAGCTTCGACGGCACTTCGAATCTGGGCGGCACGGTTTCCCTGGTCGGCGGCGATCAGTTGCAACTTCAGAATGTCGCCGGACACGGGCAGATGGATTGGTTCGAATATCAGATCGTCGATACGACCGGACGCACCGCCACGGGCATCGTTTACGCGCAGGGGGAAGCTCCATCCACCAAGCTGACCGGAACCGGCATCGGCACGTCCGGCACCTGGGGTGGCGGAAACACCTTTGACAAAGCACTCGATGGCAACCTGACCACTGCCTATGACGCGGACAGCGCCACGGGCGACTGGGTCGGGCTGGACCTCGGCACGGGCAGCTCCAACACGCTCACCAAGGTCAGGTTCGCCGCCCGGGCGGGACATGAGGGCCGCATGGCCGGAGGCATGATCCAGGGATCCAACACGGCGGACTTCAGCAGCGGGGTCGTCACGCTGGTGACCATCAACGGCGCGCAGCCATCGGGCGTACTGACGAGCCAACTGATCCTCAACAACACCACCCCCTACCGCTACGTGCGCTATCTGGGGCCGACGGACGGATGGTGCAACATCGCCGAGATCGAGTTCTGGGGCACCAACGCCTCGGCACCGGCCGTGCCGACGGGACTGACGGCGGTCGCACTGAAACAACCCGGCCGCATCAAGCTCACTTGGAACGCCTCAAGTGGAGCAACCAGCTACAAGGTCAAGCGTGCCACCGTGAGTGGCGGCCCCTACACCGCCGTGGCCACTCCTACCGGCGCCACTTACACCGACACCGGGTTGAGCAGCGGCACGACTTACTATTACGTCGTTTCGGCGGTGAGCACCGTCGGCGAGAGCGGCAACTCCAGCCAAGCCAACGCCACCGCGAAATAAGCGCGGCATGATCCGGAGGTGGGATCGTCTCCCCGCGATCCCGCCTTCAAAAACAAACTCATCCCATGAAACCCTATCATCGATACGGCGCACTGTTCTCCGCTGTCGCACTCCTTGCCACGGCGGGTGTGCTGGGCATTTCGCGCTGGAACCAAACGACGCCAGCTCACGAACGCGGGTTGAAATCCACTTCCGCGGAAGACGCCGCGGTCTTTGTCGAGCGACCCAAGGCAGCCGAAGTGTCACACACGACGGACGATAGACCGGCCACCAAAGTGTCCCGGCGACCGCCTCAACCCCGCGTCACAACGCCCACCGGCCCCGAGCCCGACCAGCCGCGTCCCGGCGAGCCGACGTACCGGATGGAGGACCTGCCAAAGACCTGCGGAACGTATTGGGTGGAGGACGCGAACGGCGGATTCAGCCGATTGGCTGTCTGCAATCCCGAGAATCATCCGGACGGATCCCATTGAGGATCTGGCGACGTCGCTCGGGCCCACGCCGGGTTTCTGCAAGTGCGGGCAAGCTTCCCGAAATTGGAGGCCGGGAGGCCGGTCGTGCTGGCACGTGCCGATGAGACCCGCCCTCCTCGCCCCCAATTCAGGGGGCCTTTGATCGGCGTGCACTGACCCGGGGTTGCGCTTCGCTTACCCCGGGCTCTCTCCCTGCCGCCCCGTTGGGGCTCTTGAAGCGACTTGCCGTCGCTTGGGTTTCTTGTGCCGTCGCTTGGAGTTCTTGAAAAGCGTATGTCGGCATCGGCCAGGAGCTTCAAATTAGTGCCATTCTTGCGATGTGCCGTTGGGACACGAAGCCCGTTGTGAGGTCCATGGGGACAGAAGCCTACTCCGTCCTGGAACACCTCTCTGGAAATGCGGGTGACGGGAAGATCGTGTCGCCGTGGTCCATCGGGGCGTGAGATGGGGTGCGGCGTTTGGGGGCGTTCGAAGAGGCGGACAGGAGTGTCCGCCCTCCTTAGGAAAAGGCGGCGCTTGGGATGAGGCGGGATGGGTTGGAAGTTTCGATGCCAGGCTGGAGCCTGGCGAGCCCGGGTCGGGTACCTGCCTTCGCTTCCATAGCCTGCCTCCGGGGTTGCCCCTTCCTCGAATCGCCGCATACCCTCCGCGCGTGCCCGGGAAAAACATCGTCTATTTCGACCTCGAAACCCAGCGCAGCTTCGGCGACGTGGGCGGCTCCGCCCATAAGGACAAGATGGGCATCTCCGTGGCCGTGACCTACAGCACCGCCCGCGGCGGCTACCGAATCTACGGGGAGAGCCACGTGAACGAGCTGGTGGATGAACTGGTGCGCGCCGATCTGGTGGTCGGGTGGAATCACGTCGAGTTCGACTATCCCGTACTCCAGGGCTACACGATCTACGATCTCCCGGCCCAGACGGTGAATCTGGACATGATGCTGGACCTGCAGGAAAGGCTCGGCTTCCGCATGAAGCTGGATTCCGCCGCCTCCGCCTCACTCGGCACCGGCAAATCGGCCGATGGCCTCGATGCGCTGAAGTGGTGGCAGGAATACAAGAAAACCGGCAGCAATGCGCCGCTGATGAAGATCGCCGAGTACTGCGCCTTCGACGTGAAGGTCACGAAATGCGTCCACGAATACGCCTTGGCAAATGGCCACGTGAAATTCCACGACCGCGGCGGCCAACTGCAGGAAGTGGCAGTCAGCTGGTAAGAATCAGCCGTGCAGGCCGACCATGCCGAGCACGCCCCAGACCGCGTAGCCGAAGAAGGCGATCAGGAGGATCAAGAAGATGTAAACGCTGACGTCGATCTGCTTGCGGGTCATGGCGGGGCGCTTGTAGGGCGGACTTCCGGCCCTGCCAAGGCGAAATCCGCCTGCCCCCGGGAAACGAAAAGGGCCCCGGCCACCCATGTAGCCGGGACCCCATTCCGTCATACCCCGATCAAGGAGTAACTGTTACCCGTAGGAATCCTTTCGACGGGAGGCCGTCGGAGCCGTTCAGGCTGAAGGTGCGGTATTGATAGCCGCTCGGCAGGGCCGGCAGGCTAGGAGTGACCGGTGTCACCACGGAGACCGCCGTCGGGAAGCTGACGAGATCCAGGCTTCCTTGGATGGTGTAGGTGATGCCGTCCACGGTGGAGGTCGGCGAGGGCGAACCGGTGAACACCGGGGCCGTGCTCCGGACCGCGATCGTCAGCAGAAGTTCCCTGTTCGTGCCGACATCACTGCTGTCCAGCGCGAGCGGGAAGATCTTCGGCTGGCTCGCCGGGTCATTCGGGATACCGCCGAGCGCGAACTCGAAGCGGTTTGAACCTCCATCGCCATCGGGATCCGCATCGGCACCCACGATCGCCGGGTCCGTTTCACCCGGGAAGTAAGTATCGATCCAGGATTCAAAGGCCGTTGGCGGCCGCACGATCGCGATCTGATTCAGACCTTGGTAGTTGTAGTTCACCGTATATCCGGCAGGCAGCGACGGGATGCTGGCGAATGCGGCACCCGTGAGCGTCCCATAGCGGGCGATCACGTAGGTAGCCAGCGTCGGCGTCCCGATGAGTTCCAGATTGGCATTCGTGATGTTCAGATTGCCGGTCGCCTCGATCTCGCCGTTAACCGGTGACGCATTGTTATCGATGGTGATCGACAGCTTCGCGGTCGCCGCGAAGGTCACCGCGTTTGCCGTCAACGTGCCGGTCGGAGCCCCGGGTGCGAGGCTCGCGCCTGCCGCCACCGAGATGTTACCGGCGATAAGGCCCGTGCCACCCAGAGCGCCGGCATTCACCTGCGTCACTCCGGTGTAGGTGTTCACGCCATTCAGACGGAGCGTGCCGGTGCCGTTCTTCGTGAGACCGCCGCCGGTGCCGCCATCCTGCAGGCCTTGGCCGATGTTGATGGTGTTGCCGTTGCTATCGATGATCGCGCCGCCGTCTTCCACGGTCGCGACATCGAGGCCGCTCATGAAGTTGGCGGTCGCCCCCGTGCCGGCGCGCAGCGTGCCGCCGTCGAAGTTGAAGGTACTGCTACCCGCACCGGAGTTGCCGTCGAAGACCTGTCTCACGGTCAGGGTGCCGCCATCGAGGTTGAATGTGCCGACGCCGGTACCCGCGTTAGCGATGACCAGGCCTGTGCCCGCGACGTTGATCGCGCCGGTGCCGGAGAGGGTCATCACGCCGGTGCCTTCTTCCGCGACGAAGAGCGCCTGGGTCAAACCCGTCTGGTTGAAGGTGCCGCCCGAGACGTTCACCGCGCCGGTGGAACCGCTGAAGCGCGCGCCGCTCACCCAGCCGGTGCCGGTGAAGGTGCCGCCATCCTGGTTGATCGTGCCGCTGGTGCCGGTGTTCTTGCCGATGAAGACTTGGCCGGTGCTGGTGATACTGGCGGAATCGTGGATGTTGAGCGTGCCGGAAGAGGTATCCACATCGCCGATGTTGAAGTCCCCGGCGCTGGTAACCACGGAATTGTCATTCAGGGTCAGGGTGCCGACACCGTTGCTGCTATTGCCGATCGAGAACCAGCCGCCGATCTTGTTGATGCTGCCGCTGTCGTTGAGCGTCACGTTGGCCACCGAGTTCTGACCGAGACCGATCAGCAGGCGGTCATTGGAGACGAACGCCGAGGTTCCCTGGATGGTCACGTTCGAGGTAGCGCCCGCACTTTCCGCCAGAAGGGTTATCCCGTTGTTCGTCCAGTTGGTGCTGGTCAGCGTGACATTCTGGGTGCTGCTATTGCCGGCTAATCCCGCATCGAAGCCGGTGCTGAAGTTCCCGGTCTGGATGGTGGAGCTGGTGGCGGTCAAGTTGCTGACCGTGTTGGTAGTTCCATTGCCGCGGCCCATCGCCAGCCAGCTCGTGATGGTCAACGAAGTGCTGCTGAGCGTCATATTGGCGGCGACATCCGGAGCGGATGCCAGCCACAGTTCGCCGTTCACCTGGTTGGTCTGCGTTCCGGATCCGTTGAGGGTGAGAGTGCCCCCATCGACCCGTAGCGTACCCCCGGTACCGGGACCGTTTGCCAAGACGTTTGCCCCCGCATTGGTGAGGGTGAGGGTTCCGGCACCGGTCTTCAAGAACTTGCCGAGGGCCGGCGCGGTGACCGCGCCGGAGATCGTCAGGTTGTTCGCATTGATCAGGCCGCTCACCACGTTTCCGTCCGCTGCGGAGATGCTGTAGCCGCGGTTGGTGGTGACGGTGGGTCCCGTGTAGTTCAGCGTGCCACCTCCAAAGGAGATGTTCGCCGGATCCGCCGAGGCGGCACCGATCGGGCTGGCCGCGCCACCGTTCGTCAGCAAGGCGGTGGTCAGCGTTCCGCCTTCCAGACGGGTCACGCCGGTATAGGAGTGATTCGTGGTCAGATTGACATCGCCGGAGCCCTGCTTCGTGATGCCGGTGGTACCACCGATCGCGCCGGCGCCGCTGGCGCCGATCACGTAGTCGAGGCCACTGCTGGCCACGCCGTTGTTATTGAAGGTCACACTGCCCGGAGTGACGAGTTCCGTGATGGTCACGTTACCCTGCGTTGCGCCGGTCACGATATCGTCGAAGAGGACCGGATTCCCGTTCGTGTACTTGATCGAGGCACTCGTGATCTGATCGATCCAGTTGTTGACAGCTCCGAGGTTGTCGTCGTTCCAATTGCCGTTAACCGTGGCATCCCACTTGGGCAGCGAGACGCTGGTGACATTCAGGGTGACGATGCTGCCGTTGTCGCTAAGCGTGCCGACCACGCCCTGTGGCAGTGTGCCGAGGACGAAATTCACACCTCCGGGGGCGGACTTCGTGCCGTAGTCGATCAGCGTGTAGGTCCCGACTTCGGGGAAGGCGTCCGTCAGGTTCACCGCGACGTTACCGGCCAAGGTGGCGGTGCCGACGATATTCAAAGGCGCGACCGATGGATTTCCCGAGGCGTTGTCCAAGACAATATCCACCGAAGTGCCGGTTCCAAACGTGGCGCTGGCGGCATTCCTTTGCTCGCCATCGATGTTCACCCGGACACCCATTCCCGCGTTGTTCGCGATCGAGAAAGCACCGTCTCCGCCGATGTGACCCGATGGGACCGTGCTGACGACCACCTTGCCGGCATTGACCGTGGTGGAGCCGGTAAAGGTATTCGCCCCTAACAAGGTCAGCGTGCCTGCGCCGGATTTCACCACACCGCCGGTTCCTCCCAAGACTTGGGGTGCCGTCAGGTTGAAGCCATTGCTGTTCACCAGCAGGCCACCCGAGCCAATGGTCGCGGTGTCCATCCCATCGATGAAGTTCGTGGGCTGAATCGAGGTCGCGACGATCTGGGTTCCGTTGAAACTCACCGTCGCCGACCCGGCTTGGCCCACGATCTTGCTCGTCCGCAGCGTGCCGCCGTTCAGATTCAGCGTTCCGGTGCCGCCCCCGTTGCGCCCGACATAGAGGTCGCCCGGCGTCCGCAGCTCGCCGGTGCCGGAGAGCGTGTAGGTGCCGGTGGCGTTTTCACCGAGCCACATTTCACTCGTCTGGATGTCCACCAGGCCGGCGCTCTGGACCCAGGTGCCGGGGCCGCTCGCGCCCACGATGAACCGCTGGTCCGCGGCACCGACTTTCGTGAAGGTGCCACCCGTCATATTGAAGGCCCCCGTTCCGCCATCGCGACCGATTGCCACCCAGTTACCGACAGTCAGCGAACCGGAGCTCAGGTTGTAAGTGCCGTTCGAGCTTGCGCCTTGTCCCACCCAGAATTCCCCGCCGCTGGTCGTCACCGTGCCACCGCTCTGGTTGAAGACCCCCGTGGAGCTGTTTTCAGCCACGATGAATGGATCCCCGGTGTTCTTGACGATCGAGCCGCCGGTCATGTTGACCGTGCCGGTCGCACCGCCATTCCGGCCCACGTAGAAGCGGCCGAAAACCGACATCGAACCGCCGCTCATGTTCAGGGTTCCGTTGCCGCCTTCCTGCCCGATGTAGATCCAGGCGCCGGAGGAAGCATTGCCCGAGGTCACCGTCCCGTTGTCGAGATTCATGAGGCCGGTTCCGCCTTGCGAGCCAATGACCAAGTCGTTGGTCGCCGAACAGACGCCGGAAGTGTTCACGTTCAGGGTTCCGTTACCCGCGTCACCGCCGCTGTCATCGCCGCCCACGTAGAGGCGGGCGCCGCTACCGCTGGCACCGCCCACCGTCAGACTGCCGGTACCTTGGGCGAAGCCCGTGAAGGTTCCGCCGGTGCCCGCCGTATTGGCCAAATTGAAGGTTCCGGTACCGCCAGCCACACCCACAAACATCCAGTTGCCTGCACCCGTAGCGGACGTGCCGGCGCGATTGTCAACCCGGCCCGTGGCCCCCGAGACGTTGCCCACGCGGATGTCGCGGGGAACGGCGGAAGGATTTGCGGTCAGGACGGGGAAATTGGTCAGCGTGTTGATGACCGCGTCGTCGAAGTCGTTCGGCGAGGGATTGCCGTTTGGAAAGGCCGGCACGCGGTTCAGGCTCCAGTTGCCGGTGTTGTTCCAGTCGTTGCTCACGGCACCGGTCCAGAAGTTGTCGAGGGCCAGAGCGGTGGTGGATCCTAGGACCGTGGTGCCAGCGACGATGCAGGCAAACCAACGGGCATTGTGAGCGGCCGTGGCTGTTAGCGACGCACGGGTGATGGATTTTACGATCGGGGTTTTCATCGGGTTCATTAGTGAAGTCACAGACAGGTAGAAACTCGTGGCGACACGTCACCCGTGTAGCCGCGACGACCGGCCCCCAGGGCGGGCGGGTCAGGGGAACGACCGGATACAAGTCTCCGGTACGCTTGGGTTCTTGGGTTTTGGGTTTTGAGGCTTAAGTGGAAGAACGGGGAGATCTTCCGCTCGCTACCTTTCCATATTTCAAAAGCGTTTCCAGTCAAATGATCTTTGTTTGGAATATATGACAAAGTTTTCCAACTGCATTAAGCACCAATCCCAAAGACAGGAGCCCAAGCGCCCCAGCGATGGGAAGCTGTTATACAAATCTTATGCTTTTCCGCTTCGTTAAAAGGGTCGCGGCGCAGGAATCCGGCGTTTTGCTGACCTTTTCACGCAAAGGCAGGTTGGTGTTGGGGTTTCGGCTTCGCCACGACGTCGGCATTCCACTGCCAACCGGGGTGGCGTACATAGGCGAGTGCCTCTTTCACATCGATGCCCTTTCGGGCCTGGGCGATGTTGTCAGCGCGATGCTTCTCCCAAATCGCCGCTTCCTGCGGCGTAACCTTGTGGCGCTTGCGGTAGGGAGCTTGCTGGCCCACCAGCATCACGAAGTAGCCTTCGATCCCGAAGTCGTTCTGGGTAGTCGGCAGGCGGTAGCGGCAGAAGCCGGTGGGGCCATTCTCTTCGTAGAAATTGAGCAGCGGGGCGATTCCGGACAGGTCGGTATCCGCGCGGCAATGCCGCCAGAAGGGGGTGTCCATGGCCGTGTTCAGCTTGTAGTGCAGGCCCAGGAAATCCCGGATATCGTTCCACGTGGCGCCGGTCAGCTCGTTGTAGAGATCCCGCATGCCGGGTGTGGGCTCCAGTTCGGAGTGGAGCAGGAAATCCACCATCGTCTGGCAGTGCGCGCACACGATCATGAGGGCCGTGGCTTCCAGCGGTTCCACGAATCCGCCGGCATTGCCGATCGCCACCACGTTATCCACCCACATCCGCCGGTAGGCACCGCTGCGGAATTTCACCACGCGCGGGGAGTCCGGGGCTTTCGGATTTTTCCGTTTGTACTCGGCTGCAGCCTCGTCGTCGGAAATCGCCTGCGAGCTATAGACGTAGCCGCGGTTGATGTGGTGCTCGTGGTCGATCCGCCAGCACCAGCCGGCGTCCATCTGCTCGGCGGTGGTGTAGGGCAGGATCGGCTCATCGGCCCGGTCCCAGCCGCCGATCACCGCGCGGTCGCAGAAGAGGGTCTTCCCGAAGCATTCGAAGGGCTCTTCCAGCGTCTTGCCCAGCAACTCGCTGCGGAAGCCGCTGGAATCCACGAAGAAATCCGCTTCCAAGCGCCGCCCGTCTTCCAGATGGATGGCAGAGATGCCCTGCTCGCCGCGGTCCGCGCCGGTCACCTTGCCGTCGGTGAATTCCACGCCGGACTCGCGCGCGACGATCTCGAGCATGTCGACGAACTTCTTGTTCTCGATGTGGAAGGCGTGCCAGGGCTGGACGTCCGGTGCCCCATTGGCCTGGCGGGGGAAGGCCTTGTCCTGACGCATCAGCGCCGCCGGGATGTCCAGACAGGAGAACTCATCGTCGCAGTAGAAACCGTTCGGCCGTGGAAGATCGGACCAGTGGGAGTCCAGCTGCGGCGCGAAGGTGTAGTCGAAGCGTCCGCGCGGCCCCCACAGGAAACGGATGCCCAGTTTCCAAGTCGGCTCGGCCAACTGGTAGAAGCGCTTCCGGGAAATCCCGAGGTAGTCGAAGATGTGGCGGGGGAAATTCGGCGTGGTCCCTTCTCCCACGCCAATCACCCCGAGTTCGGGGCTGCGCACCACCCGCACGCTGACGTTGGGGATCTTGCGCTTCAGGGAAAGGGCGGCGATCAGGCCGGCGCTGCCGGCCCCGAGGACGATAATGTTACGAATCATGGGGAGATATTTCCGGAACAAGGCGGACGCGCGCAGCCGTCCAATACTTCGGGGTCTCAAATTGCCGCGACGCGGGCACAGGGGTACGGGGCGACGAGGTGGCTTTCCGTTTCAGGGGGAAAGCCGGTCACTTCGAGTCGAAGGCTCTGCGATGGGTGTCAGGTCTCGGGCCGATCTCTGACGGGGAGGATTTCCGTTCGGAAGCGGCCTTTTGGAGAGGGTGGCTGCGTTCGTCTGTGGGTTTAAGTTTGTTGGAACAAACCCCGGGGAGTTCTCCATGCCGCCCGTTTAACGCGACATGGTCCACCGGAGTGCTGCTCGTCCTTGGGTTTTCAGACTTCCAGCATCCTTGAGCTAATACTAAAACGCGTTTGGGTCTAGTATGAAGTGCATACAAATGTGGACGATTGCGTCATTTTTGCGCTGGCGCAGGGGATTGTGAAATGCCCGGGATGTCATACAACCAGTGCCTTACGAACGTAGGATCGAATCGCTCAGCGGGCGCTTCTAGCGCTCCCCAACATGGGTGGGACACCGGGCCTATTCTCAGAGCGGGCTTCCCGTATCAGGGAAGGCGGGCCATCGGACGCTTCATGGGGTTCGGCCAGTCCACCCGAAGCGCAGCCCTGGCTCTCTCCGCAACCCGCTCAGATTTCGAGACTCGCGAGGATTTCTTCCACGGCCGTCATCCGCCCGACCCCTTGGTATCCGCAGGCCAGATCGCCATCGGCAGGCCCGATGAAGCGGCATCCGTCCTTCGTGAGAAGGGCCACATTCCGCTGCACCGCCGGGTGCAGCCACATCTTCCCGTTCATCGCCGGAGCGATGACCACGCGGGTGCCCCGGGGCAGGGCGAGATAAATCGAAGAGAGCGGATCCGGCGCGAGGCCGTTTGCAAAGTTCCCGATCACGTCCGCGCTGGCAGGAGCCACCAAAAAAAGATCCGCGCTGTCGGCCAGCTCGATGTGGCCCGGCTTCCAGCTCTGCTTTTCATCCTCCAGCGTGACCAACACCGGATTTCGGGTGAGCACTTGGAGCGTCAGCGGCGTGATGAACTCGGTCGCCGCACGGGTCATCACCGCGTGGACCGTGTGGCCCGCCTTCACCAGCTGGGAGGCAAGATCCGCCGCCTTGTACGCCGCGATCGATCCGGTGATGCCGAGGACGATGTTCACGCCCGATACTTAGCCGCGAATTCCGATCGTCCAACCCTGAATCCGCGGCAGCTCACCCGGGGGGGTCGATTGAGGTAATAGGGGCATTCCGGCCGGAGCCGGAACTACATGATCTTACCGGCCCGAGGCAACCTGCTTCGAGGTTGATAGAGTTCACCGGCCTTTCCCAAGGGAGCCGCTCCTCCGTCGCGTCACCCTTGGGCTATATGAGGGAACGGCGTTGCCGTTCTCTGCGGGGCATGACCAAGGGGCCTTCTGTCGGAGGCTTGGCAGAGAAAGCCATGAACGCCAGGTTTTGCCCACTCCCCGACAGATTCCTTTTCAATGCGACGCATCCACGCGGAAGGACGCAGTCCTTCCGCTACGACCCGCGTCCTACTTCGCCAAGCGATCCACCCTCAATCTCTCCCCCACCAGCAGCGCCTTGAACTTCGCGTAGTCCTCCTCGTGCGTGGCGGAGAGCAGGCGGTAGCGGTACTCCGGCCAGTGGCGCATTTCATCGATGGCATTGCGCAGGCGCAGTTGGATCACCTCCGCGCTGTCGGTGCCGCGGCCATTGAGTCGCTTGGCCAGTTCTTCCTCATCGGGAGGCATCACGAAGAGATCCACCAGGGCGAGGCGGATGGCGGGGTCATCGCAGGCGCGCACCAGGGCCGCTCCCTGGACGTCGATGTCCATCACGACATCGATGCCGGCCGCCAGCCGCTCGATCACCTCGCTGCGCAGGGTGCCGTAGTGGTTCTCGTGCACATAGGCGTGTTCCAGGAAATCTCCCGCCGCCACCCGCTGCGTCATCTCTTCCTCCCTGAGGAAATAGTATTCCCGTCCATGCTCTTCACCCGGGCGGGGCTGCCGCGTGGTGCAGGAGACGGAAAACTGCGCCTCGCCCTCCGCGGCGAGGCGGCGGCAGAGCGTGGATTTGCCGGAACCCGAAGGACCGGAGACGAGAAAGAGGATGCCGGTGCGCGACATGGGCAGAAGGGGGAATTGGCGATTGCCGCGTAAAAAGGCAATCGCGGAAGATTCCCGGTTGGATCAGGCCATCGCGGTTTCCTTTTCCTTGCCCGCGAGCAGGATCTCGCCGGAGAGACCCGATCGAATCAACAGCGGCTCCAGCGCGGCGTCCCGGCCCATGAAGCGCCGGTAGAGCTCGTCCACCGGGGCCGAGTTCCCCTTCGAGAGGACGTGCTCCCGGAAGGCGGCACCGGTCGCGGGGTCGATCACGCCGTTTTCCTGGAAGCGGGTGAAGGCGTCGGCATCCAGCACCTCGGCCCATTTGTAGGAGTAGTAGCCTGCGGCGTAGCCGGTCGGGGCGCTGAAGAGGTGGCCGAAGCGGCGCGCCATGCTGGGTGAATCCGTCTTCAAGGGTACCCGGTAGCTGGCGAGGATCTCGCGATCCACGGTGTCGAGGTCGCGGCCGGCGTAGCGCGGGAGATTGATGTGGAGCTCCAGGTCCAGCTTGCCGAAGGAAAGCTGCCGCATGAAGGCGGTGGCGCTCATGTAGTTCTTCGCGGCGATCATCCGGTTGAACAGATCCTCCGGGATCGGCTCGCCGGTTTCGTGATGGCGGGCGAAAAGATCCAGCGACTGCCGGTCCCAGCAGAAGTTTTCCATGATCTGGGAGGGCAGTTCGACGAAGTCCCAGGGAACATTCGTGCCGGCCAAAGCGCGCACCGGCACCTCGCTCAGCAGGCCGTGCAGCAGGTGGCCGAATTCGTGGAAGATCGTCTCCACTTCGCCGTGGGTCAGCAGGGCGGGCTTGCCATCGACCGGCGGGGTCATGTTGCCGGTGATCAGGCCGAGGTGCGGGTCGCGCGCCGCGCCCTCGCCACCCGGGTGACCGGTGTGCAGGCAATTCATCCAGGCACCGCCGCGCTTCGATTCACGCGGGTGCCAGTCGGCATAGAAGGAGCCGAGGTGGGCACCGGTCGCGGTGTCCTTCAGGTCGTAGAACTGCACTTCCGGGTGCCAGACTTCGATCTCGTCCGCCGGAGCATCGACCGGGCGCTGGCCGCGCTCGTGGAAGACGGCGTCGCGCTGGGAAATCGAGATGCCGAAAAGCTTCGAGCACAGCTCGAACATCCCCGCCATCACCCGGTCCACGGGGAAATAGGGACGCAGCAGCTCGTCATCGAGATCGTATTCCTCCTGACGGCGCTTCTCGGACCAGTAGGCGAATTCCCAAGGCTGGAGGCCATCCACGGAAGTCTCCGTCTTGCGGGACTTGTACTCGCAGAGTTCGCGGTATTCGGAGCGGAGGGCCGGCTCCACGCGGTCGTGCAGGTTTTCCACGAATTGCAGCGCGGTCTGCCCGTCGCGGGCCATCCGGCGCTGCAGCGTGAGATCGGCGAAGTGACCGTGGCCGAGGACCGCGGCCTTCTCGTTCCGGAGCGCGAGGATCTGCCAGACCAGCGCGGTATTGTCATGCTCGCCGCTCCCGGCGACGCCGACGGATGCTTCCCAGACCTGGCGCCGCACCGACTCGTCATCGAGATGCTGCATCACCGGGAACATCGAGGGCATCTGGAGTGTGAACCGCCATGCCGGTGCCTCATCGGTCGCCAGCTCCTTCGCTTTCGCATTGGCAAGGGCGGCGGCCTTTGCCGAGGCAGGAAGGCCCGCGAGCTTCTCCTCCTCGCGGATCACCAGTTCCCACGCATTGGTGGAATCCAGGACGTTTTCGGAATACTGCTTCGTCAGCTTGGAAAGCTCCGCCTCGATCTCGGCGACCCGCTTCTTCTGATCCGGCGGCAGATCGGCACCGGATTGCGCGAAATCCTGCATCGTTTCCTCCACGAAGCGGCGCAGCACCGGATCCAGACCGGCCACGGCCGCAGATTCGCCGTAGGTTTTGAGCACTTTCCAAAGCTGTTCATTGAGCGGGATGGATGCGTAGAAATCGGAAACTTCCGGCAGCATCGCATTCAGCGCCGCCCGCTGGGCCGGCTCGTCACAGACCGAGTCGAGGTGCTGCAGGCGGCCCCACCCGCGGTCGAGCTGCTCGGTGGCGCGCTCCAGGGCACCGAAGGTATTCTCGTAGGTCACCGCCTCGGGAGCCACGTTGCGAATCGCCTCCAGATTGGCCGCCGCGATTTCCAGCGCCTTGCGAATGTCCGGCTCCACCGCCTCGGGAACGAGGGTGGACCATTTCACGTGGAAATCACCGGCGAGGAAGGGATTCATGGCCGTTTTCCTAGGGCACAAGTGCGGAAATGGGAAACGGAAGTTTCGGGGGAGAATGACGAACGACGGATTTCCGAATGAATGGGGGGGAAGGCCAACGGGCTTCAAGGGCCGCTAGGATGGAGAGGTCGGTTCGATTTAACCGCGAAAGGGCGCGAAAATGCGCGAAATCTGGAAAGGCAAAAGAAGGTTGTTGGCTGTTTAAATTTCGCGTCCTTTCGCGGTTAAATGCCGTTTTGTCGCGGCTACAACCGGAGCTCCGGCGAAAGACATTCGACATTCGACATTCGGAAATTCGTCCTTCGTCATTCCCTCCATGTCTCGCGATCTCCTGTCCGTCAGTCGGGAACTAAAGTCCATGGCTGAGGCCGGGCTCCGCTACTCGACCGGCCCGTACGACCTCGAGCGCTACAAGCGGCTGCATGAAATCGCGTCCGAACTCCTCACCGCGGAGGACCGGGAGTTCCGCTGGCCGGTCGAGTTCGGCTATGCCACGCCGAAGGTCGATATCCGCGCGGCCGTGATTCAGGACGGCAAGATCCTGCTCGTTCAGGAGGCGGGCACCGGCACCTGGTCGCTTCCCGGTGGCTGGGCGGACCTGAATGCCAGCCCGGCTGAAAACGCCGCGCGCGAGGTGCTGGAGGAGGCGGGCATCGAGGTGGAGGTGCAAAAACTCATCGCCTGCTGGGACAAGGACAAGCAGGGCCACCCCCGGCAGCCGGAGCATGTTTACAAGCTGGTTTTCCTCTGCCGGCCGGTCGGCGGGGAGCTTTCGTGGTCCCACGAGACCGACGGGGCGGATTATTTTTCGCCGGATGAACTGCCCCCGATGTGCCCGTATCGCAACGCCCCGCACTACGTGCAGCTTGCTTTCGAGCATCTCGCGGAGCCCGCTCGTTCAACCTTGTTCGACTGAGCGCGTTATGCGGGCTTGAGTGGCACGCGGCGCGCTGACTAGACTGCGCAACCAAGATGCGCGCTCCTCCCGCCGACTGGATCCTCCAGGGCGACCCTTTCCACACCAACGGAAACGGGCGGAATCACGCGTTCCCAGCGATCTTGGAGCATCTCATCCGCCAGCGGGGGCTTCCGAACGGGGATGATCTGGAAGGTTTCCTGCGCCCGAAGCTCCGCGATCTCAGCGATCCCTTCGAAATGGGGGAGATGCGGGAAGCCGTCACCCGCATCCTGCGCGCCATCGACCGCGGGGAAAAGGTGTGCCTTTACGGCGACTACGATGTGGACGGGGTGACCTCGATCGCGGTCATGCGCCGCCTGCTGCACGCCTACGGTCTGGAGCCGCGCCACTTTATCCCGCGCCGCAGCAACGAAGGCTACGGCCTCAGCAAGGCCGCGCTCGAGCGCTGCATGCAGGAAGGCCCGAAGCCGGATCTTCTCATCGCCGTCGATTGCGGCACCGTGTCCGTCGATGAAATCGCCGGGCTGCGCGCCGACGGCATCGATGTCATCGTGGTGGACCACCACGAGCCGAGCCCGCGCGGCAGGCCGGATGTGGTCGCGCTGGTGAACCCGAAATTCGGCGGCGGACCCACCTACCTTTGCGCCGCCGGGGTCTGCTTCAAGCTGGCGCATGCCATGGTGAAAGAGCGTCCCGCGCCCGGCTTCGACCTGAAGGAGCTGCTGGAACTCGTCGCCGTCGCGACCATCGCCGACATCGTGCCGATGATCGGGGAGAACCGCATCCTCGTCCGCCACGGTCTCAAGCGCCTACCGCTGACCCTGAATCCCGGCCTCCAGGCACTCCAGGAAGTCTCCGGCATGAATGGCAAGGCGACCTCAATGGACGTCGGCTTCCGCATTGGCCCGCGCCTGAATGCCGCCGGCCGCATGGATGTGCCGGAGGATGCGCTGGCCACCCTGCTGACTGACTGCAAGCGCCTCGCCCGCGCCCTCGCGGAGAAGCTGGACGACTACAACAAGCGCCGCCAGACCCACGAGAACCAGATCCGTCGCGAAGCGATGGAAATGCTCACCCTGACTTTCGATCCCACACGGGATCCGGTGATCGTACTCGGTTCGCGGGCATGGCATCCGGGGGTGGTGGGCATCGTCGCTTCCCGCCTGATGCGGCAATTTCACAAGCCCACCTTCGTCGTCGCGATCGATGACGAGGGCGTGGGCAAAGGCAGCGGCCGAAGCATCGAAGGCGTCTCGCTGGTGCAGGCCATCCACGCCTGCCGCGGGCACCTGCTCGCCGGGGGCGGCCACGACATGGCAGCGGGCCTCTCCATTGCCGAGGACCGCATGGATGCCTTCCGCAGCGACTTCGCCGAGTACGTCCTGCGAAACACGATCCCCGAACAACGCCAGCCGAAGCTGCGGGTGGATGCGGAGATCACCTTCGACCAGCTTTCGCTCGAATTCCTCGCCGACTACGAGTTGCTCCAGCCCTTCGGCAACGGCAATCCGCAGCCGATCTTCATGGCGCGCAGCGTGCACCTCAGCCGCCCGCCCGTGCACATGAAGAACCAGCACCTGCGCCTGAACCTCCGCCAAGGCTACCACGAGCAGGATGCCGTATTCTTCGGCGGTGGCGAAATCGCCCTGCCCGATCCCCCGTGGGACATCGCCTTCACCATCGACCGCAATTGCTTCCGCGGTCGCACGACCTTGCAGATCATCCTGCAGGACGTGAGGGCGGCGAGGTAGCCGGACGACTCATTTCACGAACCGCAGTTTTCCCCACTGCTCGGGGACGTGCATGTTGATCTCGCCCTGCGGGCTCCAGACCCAGTTGTCTTCCGGGTGTTCGGTCCAAGGGATCTTGGTGCCGTGGGCGGGGATGCGGACGTAGGTGCCATCCTTGATCGCGTGCTTCCATTGCACGCGGGAGAAATTGATGCGCCAGGTGTCACCGGGTTGCGGGGGAGCGGTGAGCTTGCCCCGGTAGCGGGCGAGGTCCTTCCACGGGATGGCGACTTCGACGGTCCAGCCGAGGTCTTCATCGGAGGGATCATTCAAGGTGCCGCGGACTTTGACGGCGCTCTTCAGGCCGGGGAGATTGGTGCCGAGTTCGGCGGTGCCGCCCTTGTTGTAGGGCTTGTCGAGCGTCAGCTCCCAGATCGTGCCGAGGGCGTTCACCTCGAACTCGTAGTAGTTCAAGCCATCGCCGTCGGGATCGAGGAAGATCTCGAAATCGTTGTCCTGATAAATGACGGCATTCTTCTCGCGGAGAGTTCCCCAAACGTGCGGTTCGGCGAGCTCGGCGGCGACCACCAGGGCCTCGGCGGTCCAGAGCATTTTCACCCGGGTCCGGAAGGGCGGCTTCGGGTGGTCCTTGCCGCGGATGTCGCAGAAGTCGCAAGTCCACGCGGTTTTTTCCCAGGCAGCGTCCGAGAGATCGCCATCAATGACGGGTGGCTTTTCAGAAAACCGGCAGTCGTAGGCGAGTGGCTCGGCCGTGGCGATGGAGATGAGGGGGAGGAATTGAAGCCACTTCATGCGGGAACACTTGGAAGAGGCGGGAAGCAGGGCAATGAGGAAGTGTGGGCCCGGCAGCGGGTGCGACGGCTCCGCCCCGAACTTTCGATTCGACGGGGTGATCCGTCCGCGAGCATTCTGCGGGCATGACCTTGAGATCCTTGGCGTGCGTGATGGCGGGGGTATTGGCGAGCGGACTTGCGGAGGCGAAGCCGCTGCGCGTGCTCTCCTACAACCTGCGCTACATCACATCCGGCGACACCGGCGAGCGGACCTGGACGGCGCGGCGCGACCAAGCGGCGGAGCTGATCAAGTCGGACGCGGCGGACATCGTGGGAATTCAGGAAGGGTTACCGCAGATGATGAATGACCTCGCCGATCGTCTGACGGGATACGCGGTGATCGGGGTGGGCCGGGAGGACGGGATCGATCAGGGCGAATATGCGGCGATCCTGGTGAAGTCAGACCGTTTCCGCGTGCAGGAATCCGGCACCTTCTGGCTCTCCGACACGCCGGAGATCTGCAATTCCTGCACCTGGGGAAATACCGTCACGCGCATCTGCACCTGGGCGAAGCTTTACGATCGGGCAACCCACCGGACCTTCCACTTTTTCAATACGCACCTCGACCACGCCTCTCCGGAGGCCCGCCAGAAGGGGACGGAGCTGATCCTCGCCCGAATCGCCCAGCGCAAGCCGGCGGGTCCGGTGATGCTGACCGGCGACTTCAATGCCGCGGACGACGATCCGCTGCATGCTTCGATCAAAGGCGCGGGCTTCGCCGACGTGTGGCGCACGCTGAATGCCGACACGCCCCCGGAAGAATCCGGCACCTTCCACGAGTTCACCGGCGTGACCCATCGCGCGCGGATCGATTTCATCTACGCCACGCCGGATCTGAAGATGGTCGATTCCACCATCGTGCGGAGTTGCCTGAACGGGAACTATCCATCCGACCATTTCCCGGTGCGGGCCACGCTGGAGTGGTAGCCCGCCCGGGATGGATCGCCCCCGATCAAGGGGGCGGCAGAAGCTCGACCCGGAGGCGGAGCCAGCGGCGCGGACCGCTTTTTGGCACCGATGCCTTGCGCGTCTCGATGCCACCGGCGCTGGAGACGAAGGAGTCTGCCACGTCCAGCCAGTCGGCGAGATTGTCGGCCTGTTCCACCTGAAAATCGAGATCGGTGGCGGCAAGGCTCTTTTGATAGCTCAGCGTGAGAAACTCATCTTCGCCGCTGGTCTCCAGCGCGAAACTCACAGGGTTCGGGTCAGCGACGCGCGGGTCGGTCCCGGCGGCATACTCGAGGAGATTTGAGAGGCCGTCGCCGTCGGAATCCGCACCGTTGCCCCAGAGCGTCGTTTCGAGTTCGGCATTGCCGAGTTCCTCGGCGGTGAAGTTCCCGGAGCGCCAGTTTTGATAAGCGGTCGTCGCCACCGTCGCCGTGATTTGCATGGCATTGATGTAGGCGAAGGAGCCCTGCACGAGGGTGATGTCCACAAAGACCTGGCCGAACTCGTCCGGACGCACGCCGGAGATCACGACGACCTCGTCGTCGTTGGCATCGCCGCCGGTGCTACCGATGCCGGTGCCGCTGGTCGTGAGGTTCGCCGTCCCTTGGTTCTCTCCGAAGACATCGTACTTCGTGGTCCGGACCTCGGCATTGCTGCGCGAACCGAAGAAGCGGAATTCATAGCTCAGCGCGGGATTCAGGCCTTCCAGCATGAAGCCGCCGGGGACGTCGTCGCTGTTGGCATTGTTGATGTCGTCCGCGGTGCAGTAGAAGAAGTCTTCCGTGGCTGTTTCCGTCGCCAACTCGCCGAGCAGCGCCGGCTGCGGTGCGAAGAGGCCGCCGAAGGGTGCCTTGCCATTGCAGAGGAAGCCGCCGGTCATCGTCATGCGGATCCCGGTGTTGCTGCCGGTGCTGCGCACGAGGTTCGGGAGATGCTCGCCGGGATTGATGGTGATGCCGCCGTTGGTGAGGTACCAGTTGTTCCAGTGGTTGCCGTTGGCATCGGGAACCGTGGTCGGGTCACCGGTGGTCCCATCGCTCGGGCCGAAGTCGAAGAACAACTTCTCGCCCGCAGCGAGCGCATCCGGGTTGGCCGCGAAGGTCTTGTTCGGGGCCAGCACCGCCGCGAGCGCCGGGCGGATCACCGAGGTGAAGTGCTGGTAGCCCTTGCGGTTCAGGTGGGTGTCATCCACGAAGTACGTATTCCATTCCACCGGATCGGTGTCGTGGAGATTGTCCAGGAGTTCGTTCGTATTGAGGAAGTGCAGCTTCAGGTTCGGATCCGAGTTGCAGTAGTCCTTGATCAGCGTGTTCGCGGTTCGGCGGCGCGGATCGTGATCCGGATTGAAGAAGAACGAAGGCACCGGAGTGATGCCGATGTAGCAGATCGGCACGGTGGGTTGATGAGCACGCACGAGACTGACGAAGGTCTGGAAGTCCGCGAAGACCTGCTCGCCGGTCTTGCCGCCGGCCCGAATGTCGTTCGTGCCTTCGAAGACGACGATCGCCGAGGGCTGGTACGGCGTCACGATGCGATGGACGATCGGATTGAGATTCGAGAACTGCGAGCCGCCGAAGCCGCGCTGCACGATGCGGTAATCCGAGAAATCCCGCGCCAGAGTTTCCCAACGGCGGATGCTCGAACTGCCGACAAAGAGCACGCCGCCGGGAGCAACGGGATCAAGGCCGTCCTGATAGGTCCAGCGGTCGACGTCGTTGTTGATCGCGACCGGTGGCAGGGACGGGACGGAGACGCCTTCGACGATTTCAAGAATTCCGAGATACGCGAAGTCGCCTTGGGCCACGGCGAGCTGCAAGGTGACCTCGCCGGTGGAGTTGGCCTGGATGCCGCCGAGCGCGACGGTGCTGCGGTTGTTGCCGTTGTAGGTGGTCGCACCATCGTTGCCGATGCCGGTGCCGCTGGTCTGCAAGTGGCCCGCGGTGACACCGTTGCCGGCAGTGACGGTGTAGATTGAGCGGCGGACACCGGCTTCGTTGCGCGTGCCGAAGAAGCGCATCGAGTAGAGTTTCGTGGGGCTCAGTCCGTTGATCCTCAGCGTGGCGGTCGTGGCGGCTCCATTGATGAAAAAGTAATCCTGCGTCGCGGTGGGCACGGCCAGTTCCCCCAAGAGCGTGGAGCTCGGAGCGAGCAAGCCGCCATTGAAGATGCCATTGTTCTGCCAGCCCGTCGAAGTGAGCGTGATCCCCAGATCGGTCAGCTCGTTCGCGGTGGTGACGAGATTGGAGACGGAGGTTCCGTTCGCGGTCGTCCCGAAGTTGTTCCAGTGCTTGCCGAAGCCATCCGGACTGGTGGTGGGGTTGCCGTTGGTGCCGTCGTGCCTGCCGAAGTCGACGCGCACGGTCTTTGATACGATTGGCGGAGCCGCATCACCTTCGGTGAGTTCCAGGACGCCGAGGTAAGCGAAGCCGCCTTCCGTGGCGGTCACCCGCAGCGACAGCTGACCGCTTGCATCGGTTTGCAGGCCGTTGAGTGAAACGATGGTGCTGTCGTTGCCATCGGTGCTGCTCTCCAGATCGGAGCCGGAGGTTTGCAAGAGGGTGCTGAAGACGCCGTTGCCCGCCGAGACGGTGTAGGTCGTCTTTCTCACGGCCGCGGTGTCGCGCGTGCCGAAGAGCCGGAGGTTGTAGAGTTTCCCCGGATCGAGGTTGTTGATGTTGAGCGTCGCGTAAACCCCGTTGGCACCGTCGATGAAGAAGTAGTCTTCGGTGGCCTGCCCGATGGCGAAGTTTCCGAGCTTCGCGGGATCCGGCGAAAGCAGCCCGCCGTTCAGGCGGCCATTGGATTTCCAGCCGGGGCCGAGCGTCAGGCCGATTCCGGTGGGAGCATTGGCGGTATCAATGAGGTTCAGGTAGCTCATCGCGATGGGGCCGCCGGTCGCGCCGGCACCCACCACGTTGTTCCAGTGGCTTCCGTTCGCATCGGCCACACCGGTACTGCCGTTCCCGGGATTGATCACGGGGGTCCCGGAGGGGGTGACATTGCCGTCAGTCCCGTTGTTAGGACCGAAGTCCACCAAAAGGGTTCGGGCATTGAGGGAACTACCAAGGATGGCGAAAAGGCCGGCGATGAGAGCACGGCGCCACCCTGCAAGGGTCTTGCGGGGGTACATGGGTTCGATGGGTTTGAACGGGGGAGCGCGATCGCTGCTTAGCGCGTGGCCGGGCGGCGACGCCGCGAGATCAAGCCGAGGCCGCTGAGGCAGATCAGCATCGCGGAGCTTGGCTCGGGCACGGAGATGCCGAGCACGCCGAGATAGGAGAAGCGCGGATTGGCACCGCTGCCTTCGATCGTGAGGGTCAAGGTTCCCGCAGCCGTAGGCACCAGATTGTCCAGGCTGGCAATCGTTGAAACGTTGCCGTGATAGCCCGTTCCACCCAAGTCGGTCCCGGAGGTCTGGAGCGAGGTCATGTAGGTGCCGTTCAAGTCCGTCACCGTGTAGCGGGTGATGCGGACTTCGGTGGTGTTGCGCGTGCCGAACATCGAGAGGTCGTAGACCCAGTTCGGATTCAGGCCGGAGATCGTGAGCGCTGCCGGGCCGATTTCGGAGAAGAAGTAGTCCTCGGTCGCCGTCGCCACGCCGATGGTGAAGCCATCGATCGTCAGCCCCGGATTGCTCCCGACCAAGCCACCGTTCGCGCGGCCGGCGGAGAGCCATTGCTGGTCCGTCGCATCGGCGGTGCCGTTGTCGGGTGAGAATGCCAGGCTGACCGCGGTCGCGGTATTGGCCGTGGTGACGAGATTGTTGAGCGACAGGCCGGTGCCACCGGCGACGGGCCCGCCGTGGGTGGTGGAGGTGGCGTTATTCCAGTACACGCCATTCGTATCGGGACTGGCGGTGGGAGAACCTTGGACGTGGCCGGCAGTCATGCCGAAGTCGACCAAGATGGTGGTGGCGGAGGCCGCTTGGGGCAGCGCTGCGCCTAGAAGGCACGAAATGACCAAGGAGAGACACCGGGGGTTTGGAGGGGTCATGTTGACGAGAATGGCCAGATCGAATTCCACGTCAATCCGATTGTATACAATAATTGTCATCGCGCATACTGCACGGAAGACGATGGAGCGGCTATGACCGTCGGAAACTCGCGGCATCAAGCCGCATCAATCGATCGGCCTCTCGGGAAATAGCGCAATCCGCGGTCATCTGTGGCGGCCACAAGGATGCGGCCCATGCCGCCAAAGCCCGACGGTCGTGGCCCCCGCTACATTAGATGCCCGCGGTGCTTCACCGCGCCGCGCCAAAGAGCTGCGTCACCTCGCGCTTCGCGACTTTTCCCATCGCGTTGCGTGGCAGGCCTTCGATGCACAGCAGGTGGCGCGGCAGCTTGTAGTCAGAGAGGCGGTCCTTGCCCCAGCGCTGGAGATCCGGGAGCAGGAGTTCTTCCACACCGGCTTCGAGCACGACCGCGATGGCAACGGTCTGGCCCCAGGTATCGTCTTCCAAACCGACCACCGCACACTCGCGGATCGCCGGATGATCCAACAGGGCAGCCTCGATTTCCAAGGCGGAGAGCTTGTAGCCGCCGCTCTTGATGATGTCCACGGAGAGACGGCCGAGGATCCGGTAGTAGCCGTCCTCGATCACGGCCATGTCGCCGGTGCGGAACCAGCCGTCTTCAAAGGATTCCGCGGTGGCGGCGGGCAGGTTCCAGTATTCCCGGAAGATCCCGGGCCCGCGCGCCTGGACTTCACCGGGCTCGTCCTCCTTTGCCACGGTTTCCCCGTGCTCGCTGCGCAAGCGGATCATCACGCCCGGCAGGGCTTGGCCCACGGTGCCGGCGCGGCGCTCCCCGTGGAGGGGATTTGAGATCATCATTCCCGTCTCGGTCATGCCGTAGCGCTCGAGCAGACTTTGGCCGGTGAGCTCCGCCCATCGACGATGAAGGCTGGCAGGCAAAGCGGCGGAGCCCGATACCATCAGCCGCATCCTGGAGAAGCCCTGCCGGATCGAGGCGGCCTCCGGGCCCTCCGCTTCCAGGATGCCAACCAGCTTCGCGTAAAGGGTCGGCACGGCCATGAAGAGCGTGTAGTCGCCGGAAGCCACGCGCGGGAGCACGAGCTCGCTCTCGAAGCGCGGAAAGGCGTCCACCAGGGCACCGGACCAGAGCGCGCAGGAAAGTACGTTGATGATGCCGTGGATGTGATGCAGCGGCAGGAACAAGGGAATGCGATCTTCCGCACGCCATTCCCATGCCTCGACCAAGGTCTCGATTTGCGCCTGGAGATTCGCGTGCGTGCTGACGACACCCTTCGGCTTGCTGGTGGTGCCGCTGGTGTAAAGGATCATCGCCCGCCGCGTGGAGACGATCTCCGGAAGATCACACGACTCGTGCGCGATGGCTTCCTCTGCGCGAAGAAGAGGGCGGCGGCGGCTCGCGAGACGCTCCGCATGAGCGCCCGTCGCCACGATCATCGCGGCATCGGAATCCCCGAGCACATGCTCTATTTCCGGTGCCGTGGCATGCGGCGAAACCGGCACGGCAATCCCGCCCGCACGCCAGATGCCCCACAGGATTGCCACGTACTCGAAGCTGGCGGGAGCCATGAAGGCGACCCGCGCTTCTTCCAGATCCCGGCGTCCGTCGAGCAGCGCGGCGGCCACCCGTGACGAGGCATTGAGCAAATCCTCATAGGAGCGCAATACACCATCGGCACGCAGCGCGACCCGGCTCGCGTGGGCACGGGCCCGGGCGACAAGCGGCAGTTCCAACATTTCTCTCAAGCAATCCATTGGATCAGGAAGTACATCGCGGAAGGCCCGAGCAAGCAGCCCAGCCCGGTGTAGAAAGTGGCCGTCATCGCGCCGTAGGGCACCAGCTTCGGGTCCGTCGCCGCGAGGCCGCCGGCCACGCCACTGGTGGTGCCCATCAGTCCGCCGAAGATCAGCGCGGTGCGCGGGTTGTTCAGGCCAATGAAGCGGGCGACGAAGGGTGTGCCGACCATCACGAGGATCGCCTTCGCCAGGCCCGCGGCCACGCTCAGTGCGATCACCTCCGAGCTGGCTCCCAAAGCCGTGCCGGTGACTGGTCCGACAATGAAGGTGGCCGCGCCGGCACCCAGGGTCGTCATGCTCACCGCATCCCGGAAGCCGAAGGCATAGGCGACGCAGGCGCCCATGAAGAACGAGACGAATAATCCGGTGAAAAGCGAAAGCACCCCGACCACGCCGGTGCGGCGCAGCTCGCCGAGATGCACGCCCATGGCGGTGGCCACGATGGCGAAATCCCGGAGCATCGCCCCGCCCATCAAGCCGACCCCCGCCAGAGCCGGGATGTCCGCGATGCCCTTCTTGCCGTCCGTGGCAACCCCGCCGAAGTAGGCCAGCACCAGCCCGATGAAGATCGCGATCGCCGATCCGTGCAAACGCCCCCGCGTCAAGCGGCCGGAGAGAATATAAGAGATCCACACCAGCAGTCCGACCACCGTGAAGGCGGTGATCAGCGAATACTCGATCAGCAGGGGCTCAATGAACTCGATCATCGCGGAGGAGTGGAATCGTCATCGTGCGGACGGCCGATGCGCGCGAAGACCGGCACCAGTGCACAGCAAGCGAAGGTGGCCAGCGCGCCCGCGAGCAGCGCCGCCGGTCCGCCGTGGATCGCCGCGCGGACATTCTGCGAAGCCGCCATCGCCACGATCACCGGAATGTAGATCGAGCTCCAGAAGAGGATCCCGTTCTCGCTCGCCTCGGGCAGCGCGCCTTCTCTTTTCAGGCGATCCGTCAGCAGGATCAGCAGCAGCATCGCGATCCCCACGCCGCCGATATTCCCGTCCATGCCCAGCATCCAGCCGAGCAGCTTCCCCGCCAGCAGACCGACGAGGAGACAGAAGGATAGCAACGCGGTTCCGTAGATAGCCATGCCCTTGGGGTTTCGGACACCATCAGAAATGGCGGGCCGGGGAATTTTTGTATACAAAATAAAATGGCGTCTGGATGACCGCAGGTTTCCTGCCCTAGGATGGCCCCGCCATGGCGAGCCGCAGTGCCGACGAAATCCGGGAAACCATCGAACAACGAATCGTCGAAGGCGAATTCGAGGACGGCGAACGCCTCGACGAGGTGAAGCTGGCCACGCGCTTCGGTGTCTCGCGCACGCCGCTGCGGGAAGCGCTGCGGATGCTGGCGGGTTCCGGTCTGGTGGAGCTGATCCCGCGGCGCGGGGCCTTCGTCCGGCACCCGGGGATCGTCGAGCTGGTGGAGATGTTCGAGGTAATGGCCGAGCTGGAAGCCCTCTGCGGCCGGCTGGCCGCGCGGCGGATCTCGCCGGGGGAACTGGTCCAGATCTCCGTGGCGGCCCGGGGCTGCGAGCAGGCGCTCGAGAAGCAGGATCCGGATGCCTACTACCACCGCAACGAGGAATTCCACCAGCTGATCTACAAGGCCGCCGGCAACAGCTTCCTGGCAGGCGAAGCGCGGCGGCTCCAGAAGCGCCTGCGCCCCTTCCGCCGCATGCAGCTCCGCGCCCGCGGCCGGATGAAGCAGTCCATGGAAGAGCACGCGACCATTCTCAAATCGCTGGAAGCCGGCGATTCCGACACCGCGGCCAATACCCTGCGCAGCCACGTGACCGTGCAGGGCGAGAGATTCCACGACCTGCTCTCCAGCTACGAAAAGGCGGGGAAGGAAGCGCCGATCTGAACCCGCTTACTTCAGGGCCTTTTCGATCGCCTCAACGACCTCGGGGCTGTCCGGGGTGGTCTTCGGCTCGAAGCGGGCGATTGGCTTGCCGTCCTTACCGATGAGGAATTTGCCGAAGTTCCATTTTACTTCGCCCGGAAAGGCGCCCTTTTCGCCGGTCAGCGCGGCGTAGAGCGGGTGCTGCTCGGCACCCTTCACGTGGACCTTCTCCATCAGCGGAAAGCTGACATCGTAGGAGGCCTTGCAGAATTCGCGGATCTCCTTCTCGGTGCCGGGCTCCTGGTTGCCGAAGTCATTGCAGGGGAAACCGAGGATGACGAAGTCCTTCCTACGATATTTATCGTAGATGGTTTCGAGCGCTTCGTACTGCGGGGTCAGGCCGCACTTCGAGGCGGTATTCACCACGAGGACCACCTTGCCCTTGTAGTCGGCGAGGCTGGTTTCCTTGCCGGTGATCGTCTTGAAGGGAATGGCGGTGAGATCCGCGGCGGAGACAGAGGCCATAAGGAAAAGTGAGGCGAGGAGCGTGCGCATGGGAATAGGGATACGGGCGTGGGAGGGACCTGCTTCCAGCTTATTCCGCCGGTCACGCGTACACGCGGACGACCCGCGGCGTGATGCCGGTGAGGATTTCCCACGCGATGGTGCCGGCCTTCGCCGCGACTTCATCGACGCGGATGTTGGCCCCGAACATCTCGACCTCGTCGCCCTCGGAAACGTCGCTACCGCTGACGTCCACCATGAGCTGGTCCATGGTCACGCGTCCCAGCAGCGGGAAGCGCTGGCCGCGGATGAAAGCCTCCGCCCCATTTCCGGAAACATGGCGCGGATAGCCATCGCCGTAGCCGATGCCGATGGTGGCGACCCGGGTCGGCCGGGTGGTCACGAAGGCACTTCCGTACGAGACGCCGTGGCCCGCCGGAAGCGTGCGCACCAGCGTGACGCGGGATTTCAGGCTCATCACGTTCCTCAGCTTCACCGGGTGCTTCGGCAGCGGCGAGACGCCGTAGAGCATGAGGCCGGGCCGCGCGAGATTACACTGATCCCGGTCATAGCCCAGGAGGCCCGCGCTATTCGAAAGGTGACGCCAGCGGAAACGCTCGGCGCCCCCGAGGGATTGGAGGATCGCCGCGTAGTTCGCGAACTGCTTGCGCGTGAGTTCCTCGTCTTCATCGGCGGACGGCAAGTGGGCACCGATGCCCTCGATCTCGATATTTGGCAGCGCCTCCAATTCCTTCAGGACCTCGGGCAGATGCTCCGCGACGAAGCCCCCTCGGCCCATGCCGATATCGACCGCCATGTGCACCTTCAGCCGGACGCCCCGCATGAAGGCGAGGTCGTTGAAATGGCGGGCTTCATCGAGCGCGGAAATACAGGGCGTCCAGCCGCGGGCGACGATCTCCGGGCGCTCCTCCGACCAAGTCGCCCCGAGCAGGTAGATGCGGGTGGTCACACCGGTATCGGCAATCCGGCGCGCTTCCCCCACATTCGCCACGCCGAAGAACGCGATGTCTTCCGCCGCCAAGGTCCGGGCGATTTCCTCAAGGCCATGACCGTAGGCACCGGCCTTCACCACGGCCATCACGGCGCAGCCCGCCGCCTCCCGGGCGATGCGGAGATTCTCGCGAAGGGCGGACAAATCGATCTCCGCCCAGGCGCGGGGCGGTGAATGTGGCGGGTTCACGGCGGTGAGCAAAGCGGCCGTTCCCGACCCGGGCAAGTGCCGGGTTCCTAAAGCATCACCATCAAGAGGCTCAGAATGAGCCCCGCGATGAAGGGAGTCAGTAGCATCTCGGCGAGGAACAGGACGAGTGTCTGCTCAATCCACAAGAATCGGCGGCGAAGCTCCGGAGCATTCCTTGTCAGCATCCATGCAGCGAAGATGCAGCATCCGGCCAATAGCAGCAGGAAGACGATGGCCAGCCCTGACACTAGCCACAGGCGGGTATCCGCCAACTGCGGGGAGACGAGGATGATGCCGCCATAAACCCAACCGGGAACAGCTGCAATGCCCGGCACCGCGAGCGAGATGCCCACAACCCATAGTTGCGCCTTCGGGATTCGGCCTAGCTCGATTTCAGCCTCCTCCGGTTCCATCGCGATTCACGGAAAGCTCACCCGCGGCTCCGGCTTCATCGCGCGGCGCGCGGCGCCGATGCAGAGCTCCGCGGGGACACCCTGCTTTGCCAGCGCCCGGCGTTGCTCGCAGATCGAGTCCCACGCTTTCTTCTCTTGAGCCGGGATCACCGGATGATGGCGGAAGGGAACTCCCATGCCGATCAGGGCCGCGAGCCATGAGTCGATGCCGACGAAACCCGGCCACGAGGGCAGGCAATTCGCCAGCACCTGGGAGGGCCCCACGCTTTGATAGAGATCCACCAGTTCGGCGTGCTTGTCAGGCATCGCCTTCGCCCGTGCCATTTCCCAGAAGGGGGATTTGCCGGCTTGGTTGAAGCGGTAGTGGATCGCGTGAAAGTCCCGGCATTCATCCCACGCATCCGCGATGACGCGACTATAAGTGCGGCGACTTTCATCACCGGGCATGCCGTCGGTCGCGGCGAGAACGCGCACGAGCCAATTCAGCTGCAGGACGAGCTGGCTCAGCCTCAACGAAGCCAGGGGTTCGACGAAGCCGCTGGCATCGCCAACCGCCACGACCGAACCAAGCCATGCCTGGTTCCTGCGACCGCAATTCCAGCGCTGGACCCGCGGCACCAGGGAACTGTCGCTGACCTTCGTCATGAGCTCCGCGCAGGCTTCATCCTCACTGATGAAATCCGGATGCCATGCGTGGCCGAAACCGATCGCGTCATCGTGATCGACGCGCCAGCGCCAGCCGGAATCAAGTGTCTCCAGCGTGACGTAAGGCCGGATCGGCTCACTGCCGCGGCGGCGCGCCACCGTAGCCGCACGCGTGCAGAGACAGGCGTCTTCGTAAGAGGTCCACTCCGTGTTCCCGGCGAGGCCTGCCAGCACGGCTTCGCTTCCCGTCGCATCGATATAAAGTTCGGCGGTCACGGTGCTACCATTCTCCAGCACCAGCGTGTCCGGATTCCGGGTGAAGCCGCTCACCTTGCCATTGCGCACATTCACCCCGAGGGCTTGGCAGGCACGGAGCAGCAAGGCATGGAGCGGCTCCGGGCGGAAGTTCAGGCCGGTGACGTTTTCCGTCGGCTTGAAGCTATTGCTCCCGTCCTTCGGGAAGAGCTTCCCGGCAGCCATCATGGCCATCGAAAGCGTGCAATTCTCCAAGCCACCATCGGCCGCGAGAAAGCCGGGCTCGCTCGTGAAGCCTTGCATGGGGCTGGAATACGGGGCGTCGAAGGAACGGTAAAAGGTCCCGCGTGCGCCCCAGAGGCACTTGAAGCCAAGCGTCCAGATCGGGCGTCCGTGAAGGTGGATGTCCGAACCATGCAGGCCGACGCTATTGCAGATATGCTGGAGTACGGCAGGCGTCGTACTTTCACCCACGGGATCGGCAGCCGGTGCCGCGGGATCGCGCACGAGCGTGACCTGGATGCCGGGATACGCGCGCTTCAGGGTCGCGGCGGCGAGCAGGGCGTCCGTGCCTGAGCCGGCGACGAGCATGTGCAAGATGGGAGATGGATACATGCGCGGAGTGGGTTTCAGGTCCATTGCCAGGACGGGCGGCGGATGGCATCGAGTGCCTGCCGGACGGTAACGCCGGCCTTGGCTTTCGCCGCGATGTTTTCCCGATGCTTATGGAAGACGCCGAGTTCGTCGTTCGTCGCGAGGTGGATGTGATCGTAGTTCACCTGCATTCCTACCAGCATCGCCAGGAACCCCTCGACGCCGTAGATGTTCGGTCGGGCGGGCAGGGCCTGCGCGAGCATCGCCGGATTCGGGCCGAGTTCGCGGTAGAGCCGGTAGAGGTCCTCGTAGTTGCCAAGGCTGGTGTGCTCCCGGCAATGCCTCCAGAAGGGCGTGTCGAGCCGGGTATTGAACTTGTAGTGGAAGGCGAGGAAATCCCGGATCTCATCCCATGCGATGCCGACGAGGCGGTTGTAGGAAGCACGCATGGCATCATCCGGCTTGCCTCCGGTGAGGCGCAGCGATTCGGCCAGCCAGCGGGATTCGTAAATGATCTGGGCGAGCGCGGTGGCTTCCAGCGGCTCGACGAAGCCCGAGGCATTCCCCACGGCGACGACATTTCCCACCCAGCCGCGCTCATAGCGGCCGCTGCGGAATTTCACGATGCGGGGCGTGGTGGAGATCTTCGGATTCTTTGCGAGCAGTTCGGCCTGCGCGTCTTCATCGGAAACGAAAGCGCTGCCATAGACGTAGCCGCGATTGATGAAGGTCTCGTGCTCGATCTGCCAGCACCAGCCGTGATCCATCGTCTCCGCAGTGGTATAGGGATGGATCGACTCGTCGGTGCGGTGCCAGCCGCCGATCACCGCGCGATCACAGAAGAGGCCGGGTGAGAAGCTCTTGAAGGGCTCCTCAAGCGCCTTTCCGATCAACTCGGCCCGGAAGCCGGAGGCATCGACATAAAGGTCGGCCGTGCGGGTTTCGCCGCTCTTGAAATGCAGAGAGCTGATTTCACCCGCCACGACTTCCGCGCGGTCCAAGGTGTCATCGACAAACGCGACGCCATAGCGGCGCGCGATGGATTCCAGGCAATTGACGAGGCGGTGGTTCTCGATGTGGAAGGCATACTGGCCCTTGATCACCGGCTTCCCGAGCGGGCCGGTGGTGAAGGCCATGTTCCGCGCCATCAGCGCGCAGGCCTGCGAGAGATCGGTGCAGTCCATGCGGGCATAGTAGCCGGTCGGCTTCTGCATGCCTTGGAATTGCTGATCGTACTGGAACTCGAAGTCGTAGAAGAACTCGTCCCGCGGGCCCCACAGGAAGCGGATGCCCTGTTTCCAAGTCGGCTGGGCTTCGGTGTAAAACTCCTCCTTGGAGATGCCGAGATTGTCGAAGAGGTGGGCGGGAAAGACCGCGGTCGTCCCCTCCCCCACCCCGATCACGCCGATCTCCGAGCTGTGGACGACGGTGACGGAAAGCGATGGCAGCAGGCGCTTGAGCGTGAGGGCCGCCAGAAGCCCCGCACTGCCGCCGCCGAGCACCAGCACGCTGCGGACTTCAGAAGGGGATGACGAGCGGTCCGAATCGGGGAGCGAGACCATGATTGCCATCCATGCCAGCGGAACAAATCGCAGCGTTCAAGCGGGAAGGTGAGGAAGTGCGGCACTTGATTCATCCAAACAGGCGTTCCATGGTTCCACGCGGATTCCCCAATACGATCATGTCCTTGGATTCCCAGCAGCAGCGATCTGCCGCGCAATTCGACCGGCAGGCGGGAAACTATGGCAAACAGCACATCCTGGCAGACACCCGCGACGTCGCCGCGCTGCTCGGGCGGATCCCGGATGCGGAAAAACATGGCCGCGCGCTCGATGTCGCGACCGGCGGCGGTCACACGGCACTCACACTGGCCCGTGCGGGCTATTCACCCGTGATCGGCGATCTCGCCCCGGCGATGCTGGAGAATGCAAGCAAGTTGATCGAGGCCGAGGGCTTCACCGTGGAGTCCGCCCTGTTTCCCGCGGAGAGCATCCCCTTTCCGGATGGATCCTTCGCCCTGGTCTCCTGCCGCGTGGCACCCCACCACTTCAGCGATGTGCCCGCCTTCATCCGCGAGAGCCATCGTGTGCTGCAAGCAGGTGGCTACTTCATGGTGATCGATGGCAGCCAGCCGGATGACGATCCGGAGACGGCGGAGTGGCTGCATGAGGTGGAGAAGCTGCGCGATCCCTCGCATGGCCGCCTGTTGGATCGCACGACGTGGACGCGGCTGATGCAGGAAGCGGGCTTTGCCATCATCCATGCCGATCTCCAGCCGATGCTGCAGCCCGATCTCGAATGGTATTTCAACGCCGCCGCCACTTCAGAGGAGAACCGCACAAAGGTCCGAGAACTCGTAAACAGCGCGGGCCCGCACGTGCGCGAGGCGATGAAGCTGCAAACCGACGGCGGCACCGTGCGCTGGACTTGGCAGCGGGTGAGCTTGCTGGCGCGGAAGGAAGGCTGACTGCCGCGCTTGCACCCTCAACCCCGCCGCTGGGTCATCATGAACTCGTTCCCCTCAGGATCGATGCACATCGCAAGATGCAGCGGGTCGTCCGGGGTGTCATTGGGCTCGCTGGCCAAGGTCCCCCCGCATTCGGCGAGGCGCCGGATGCCCTCGCGCAGGTCATCGAGCTGGAAGGAAAGGCCGGTCCAGATCCGCTTCCCCTCCCCTCCTCCGTGGACGCCGATGGTGGCTCCGGCGATGACGATTTCGCTCCACACTTCCGACTCGAAGCGGATTTCACCCCCGAAAAGATCCCGGTAGAAATGCAAGCAGCGCTGCCAATCGGCAGCCCAGAGGACGTATTTCACTTTTTCGACCCGCATGGCGAAGGGTGCCGGAGCACTGCCGTCAACCTTCACCGTCGGGATTGCATTCGGCAATCTTTCCTTGCAGGGTTCCGATTTCCGAAGCTTTTCCAGACGTTCTTGTGGCAGCTTAAGTCTCTGGTGGTAAATAGTAATAGAACGACCTGGAGAGCTGGCCGGAGAAATGCGATTGAATGAAACACCGGGCGATCTCGTCTCTCGGGTATCCCTTACCAAGAAGGAGGAACCAATTATGAAACCACGATACTTTCCCATGCTGGGAACCATCTTCGCTTTCACGGCGGCAGGTGGCATGCTGCTCCCCTCTGCAGCCCCGGCGCTTTCCACCGATGTGGAATCGTCCGAGGACGTCGAGGTCCTCACCCGCGGTCCCGTTCACGAGGCCTTCGCGGAGTCCGTAAGCTATGAGCCCGAGGCCGGGCTTATCGTCGCATCGGCACCGCCCGCACTGATCGAGGAGCTACCGCCAGAACAACAGCCGGAAGGCGATAACGTCACCTGGATCCCGGGCTACTGGGCATGGAGCGACGACCAATCCGACTTCCTTTGGATCAGCGGGATCTGGCGGAACATCCCGCCCGACCGCGAATGGGTACCCGGATACTGGGACGAGCTCGATGGCGGCCGCTACCAGTGGGTGTCCGGCTATTGGCAGGACCCTGAAGAAGGAGAAACCACCTACATCGCGACCGCGCCTCCACGGAGCGTGGACACCGGCCCGAACATTGATCCTCCTTCCGCAGACCACACCTGGATCCCCGGAAACTGGCGTTATCAGGATACCCGCTACGTCTGGAGCCCGGGCTACTATACCGTGCTGCGGCCGAACTGGACCTGGGTGCCTTCCCGCTACTCCTGGTCGCCCCGCGGCTACGTGTATGTGGACGGCTACTGGGACTACGCGGTGGTGAATCGCGGCGTGCTCTTTGCACCTGTTTACTATCGCCGCCATGTTTGGGAGACTCCCGGCTACTACTACACGCCTAGCATCGTGGTGAGCCTGAGCGTCTTCGCGGAGCACCTCTTTATCCATCCGCACCACCACCACTACTACTTCGGTGACTACTACGCACCCCGGTATCGTGATCTGGGCTTCTTCGCCTCCTTCTCTTGGCACCGTGCCCACCGCGGCTATGACCCGATCTGGGCCTACCAGCGCTGGCACCATCGCCACGACGGGGGCTGGGAGCGCCGCTATGAAGACAACTACAACTACTTCCGCGACAACGATCGCTTCCGTCCGCCGCACACCTGGGCCGCCATGCGCGCGCTGCAGGGCGAAAGATTCGACGACGATCGCAGCCGCAGCCGTCTGTTCGCGAACAACTTCGACAGCTACGTGAAGAATCCGGAGCGCGGACAGAAGTTCAAAGCCCTGAACCAGGAACGTCGCCAGCAACTCGTGACGCAGCGTCAGGAGATGCGTGAATTCGCCCGCCAACGCAAGGAAGTCGAAGGCAAGGCGATCGCCTCGACCGAAGGAGAGGGAGGCAAGAAGAGCGTTAAGGAAAAACTCCGCCGCTCGCCAATTGCCAGCCGCCAGGAATCGCAGCTCGCCGAAAACGAGCGCCCGCCCCAGCGTCCGGAAGGCCGCAAGGGCCGTGCTGGCAAAGCTGAAGCCGCAACGGGTGACGAAACCACCACCGACGACGGCAAGCTGACCCAGAAGGAGAAGATGCGCCGCGCCGCGGGTGGTGGAAAAGCTGGCGAAGGTGCTACCACGGAGGACACCACCGATGACGGCAAGCTGACCCAGAAAGAAAAGGCCCGCCGTGCCGCAGGTGGCGGTGCCAACAAGGGTGGCGACGGAGCCACCGGCCCCGACACGACCGGCCCGGGCACCAAAGGCGGCAAGGGCGGCAAGGGTGCTGCCACGGAAGACACCACCGATGACGGCAAGCCGACTCCGAAGGAAAAGGTCCGCCGCGCCGCAGGCAAGGGAGACGGCACCAAGCCGGAACCGAAGGTGACTCCTACGCCGCAACGCAAGGCCCAACCGGAGCAGAAGGAAAAGCCGCAGCCAAAGGTCGCTCCCCAACGCAAGGAGCAAACCGAAGCTGCCCCCGAGCGGAAGGCTCAGCCGCAACGCAAGCAGCAGGTCGCACCGGAACGCAAGCAGCAGCCGAAGCCGGAAGTCCGTGAGGCTCCTCAGAAGAAGCAGGCGACGCCTCAACGCCAGGTGCAACCGAAGCCCACGGCTCCGAAGCGCAAGCAACAGGCGGAACCGGAAAAGAAGGAGCCCAAGGAACAAGCATCCCGCCAGGCTCCCCAGCGGAAGCAGCAAGCCGTCGCCCAACGCATGGCGCAGCCGGCTCCAAAGGCCCGCCAGGCTCCGGTTGAGCGCAAGCAAGCGTCCGCGCCGAAGCAACAACAGGTCCGCCAAGCCTCCGCCCCGCAGCGGAAGCAGCAGGCGGCCTCACAACCCAAGCCGCAGGTTCGTCAAGCTGCCGCTCCGCAACGGAGACAGGAGGCTGCCCCGCAACGGAAGCAGCAAGCCGCTCCGCAACAACGGCAGCAGCAACAACGCCAGGCCGCGCCGACCGACGGCCGCAAGAAGAAGAGCGATCGGGAAAAGGCCGACGCCTGATCACGACAACCGCTGATCATCAATCCAAACCGCGCAAGGCACGCCTTGCGCGGTTTTCTTTTTGCGGTGCCTTGACTTCCCCCGGCGAATACCGCGGCGTGGTTGCATGTTTGTTCCCGGCGAAGATGAGAATGAACCCGAGGAAGATTGGCTTCCGCCCCCGGCCATCACGCGCGAACTCTTCTTGGAATGGCGCGCGGCCCGCCGCGGAACTCATCCTGCACAGGACCTCACCAATCCGGTCTGGGTGTGGCTCCTTGACAAAAACATCAGCGCCTTCCTTGCGAACGACCACTTCAAAGGACCCGATCTGATTCGCACCGATTCAGGGCCGGGATGGTGCTTCAACCGCTTCGGTCGCACTTTGACTGAACTTTCCGATGGCAGGAAAATCATCATCGGCGGAGAGCACGAGGATTCCTATGACCCCGACTTCTTCATCTACAATGATGTGGTGATCGTGGAGAAGAACGGGGAGATTCGTATTCTCGGCTACCCCGAGGAACATTTTCCACCCACCGATTTCCATAGCGCGACACGTATCGGCGGGGAAATCCTGCTGGTGGGAAACTTGAGCTACGGGGAGAATCGTCGGCACGGGGACACCCAGGTCTATCTCCTCGATCTCCGGACGATGACCTTTCGGGAAGTGCCGACCTCGGGTGAAAAGCCTGGTTGGATCAGCAGGCATCAAGCCGAGCTCGTGGAAGCGAAGCTAGTGATCCACGGCGGGATGATCGATCACGGCCCCGACCATGGCGGGTATCTGAAGAACTTCGATTCGTGGAGCTTGGATCCAGCGGACTGGAAATGGACCCGCCTTACCCACAAGAAAGTCTTTCGTTGGAGATTCCGCCGGGAAGATGGAGAGGCGGGTGAGCTGTTCAAGATGCGCATGGCAAAGTACAATGACATTCTCTCGAATGCCCGGAAATCCGGCATGCTTCCGGAAATCCAGGACGAGATGGAGCAGGACTTTGACCGGGAGCTGCTGGCCAAACTCTACGAGCCACCGGTTCCCCATGAGGTCCTGTTAGAGTCACCGGTGGATGATGCGCTCCACTTCCAAATCGACGGCGTGTCCGTCAATTTCGAAGAGGGCTTCGGACGTGGGGGTGTGCTGATGACCGTCGAGGGCGAGCTTCCGATGCCAATGCTCCAGGATTACCTCGAGCTGGTGCGGCAGCGTCTCTCTACCTTGGATCGATGCAACTATCGCGTGGAGCGCTCAAAGGCGTAAGGCCGTCGCAAGGAACGGAGCCGTGCGGGACTTCTTCGATTTCGCCACGGTTTCAGGAGCGCCTTGCGCGATGATCGTGCCGCCGCGATCACCGGCCTCGGGGCCGAGGTCGAGGATCCAGTCCGCTTCCGCCGCGACCGCCATGTGGTGCTCGATGACGACCACGGTGTGCCCTTCATCAACAAGACGATGAAGTACATCGATGAGCCGCTTCACGTCTTCCAGGTGGAGGCCGACGGTGGGCTCCTCGATGAGGTAGAGGTTGACCCGGTTGAGCGTCTTGAGATTCCTCGCGGAAACCCGGCCCTTGGTGAGTTCGGTGACCAGCTTGATGCGCTGCGCTTCGCCCCCGCTGAGCGTTGGCGAAGGCTGGCCGAGCTGGAGGTAGCCGAGGCCGGTATCGGCCAGAAGCTTGAGCGGTGCCGCGATGCGCGGCTGGGACTCGAAGAAATCGGCCGCCTGCTCGATCGTCATGCGCAGGACTTCACCGATGTTCTTTTCGCGGAAGCGGACTTCGAGCGTCGCCGGATTGTAGCGCATTTCATTGCACGCTTCGCACGGCACCCAGGTGCTCGGGAGGAAATCCATCTCCAGCTTCACTCGGCCATTGCCTTCGCAGATCGGGCAGCGGCCATCGCCGGTATTGAAGGAGAAGCGCGATGCCTCGTAGCCGCGCACGCGGGAATCGGGCAGCTGGGCGAAGAGCTTCCGGATGTCGTCGAAGACCTTCACGTAGGTCGCCGGACAGGAGCGCGAGGTCTTGCCGATCGGCGATTGATCCACCTCGTAGGTGGACTGGATCTTGTCGAAATTCGCGGCCTTCGCGAAGGTGGCATTCTTGTTCTTCTTTCCCTTTCGCTCGGAAGCCGCAGCCGCTGCCACGGCGAGGCACGAATGCATCAGCGTGGATTTCCCGGAACCGGAGATGCCTGTTAGAACCGTGAGCCGGCCGAGGGGAACCGCAACGTCAATGTTCTTGAGGTTGTTCGCGCGGCATCCGGTGACCGTGAGGAAGCCGTGGTCCTTCTTTACCGCCCGGCGCGATCCGCGCATCGGATGGATGATCGGATTCGAAAGGGCGCGGTAGGTTGGGGAGGCATGGATATCGACGGTGGAAGGTCCGACATCTACCACGGTTCTCTTTGAAGCACGTTTCTTCGGAGCGGGAGCATGGGCTCCGGGAGCCTGCGGCGGGGCACCTTGATAGACGACTTCGCCGCCGAGTCTTCCCGCACCGGGGCCGAGGTCGATGAGATGGTCGGCACGGGCGATGGTGTCTTCATCGTGCTCCACGACGATGAGGCTGTTGCCACGATCCCGAAGCGCGACGAGAGTCTCTAACAGCGCGGCATTGTCGCGCGGATGGAGGCCGATGGTTGGTTCATCGAGGACGTAGAGCACGCCGCGGAGATTCGAGCCGAGCTGGGCAGCGAGGCGGATGCGCTGGCTTTCACCGCCGCTCAAGGTCCGCGCCGAGCGATCGAGCTGGAGGTAGCCCAGGCCAACCTCCTGAAGGAAGGAAAGCCGCTGGCGGATCTCCGGCAAGATGTCACGGGCGATGAGGGAATCGCGGTCGCCACGGATGGTGAGCTTCCCGAAGTGATCGGTGGCATTGTCCACCGGCAGGCGGGCCAGATTGGCGAGCGGCGTTCCTTGGAAACGGACGGCGCGGGCCTCAGGATTGAGACGGGCACCATGGCATTCCGGGCACTCGACCAGCTCCTCATCCTCCATCCGCTCGATCTTGCGATCGGCATCCATCTCCGCTTCCAGCACGGATTCGTAGCGCGAAGTATCAAGGTGATGGCGGTGCTTCGGCACCATGCCGTGGCCGCGACACTCCGGGCACCAGCCGTGCGGGGAGTTGAAGGAGAACAAGCGCGGATCAAGCTCCTCGAAGGACTTGTGGCAGCTCGGGCAACTTGCGTCGCTGGAGAGAAGGAGGAACTTCTTGTCCGGCGTGAAGAGCTTGAGAACGCCCTTGCCGATGTCGAGCGCGCGGGGAACCAAGGTAGGGTCAAGCACCCCCGCTCGACCGCCGGAGGAAGGAAGGCTCTTGCCCTTGGCGTCCGGTCGGCCGGGGGCGTCCGATCCTACCTCCGCCACCACCACGTCAATGTCGTGCTCCTTGAAGCGTTCGAGGCGGGTGAAGCCTTCGGTGTCGCGGAACTGCTTATCGACGAGAAGCTTCGTAAATCCGTGCTTGAGCGCCCATTCGGCGACTTCGGTGTGGTAGCCCTTTCGGCCACGGATCACCGGCGCGAGGATGGAGACCGGTCCCTTCTTGAGCAGGTCGCGGATGCTCTGCTCGATCGCCGCGAGCGATTGCTTCTCGACCGGAACTCCGCAATCGGGGCAGTAGCGCGTGCCGAGCTTCGCGTAAAGGAGACGGATGAAGTTCCACAGTTCGGTAACGGTGGCGACCGTGGACTTCATGCCGCCCTGCGAAACGCGCTGCTCGATCGCGACGGTAGGAGGAAGTCCGGCGAGGGAATCGAGCTCTGGCTTCTCCAGCTGCTCGGCGAATTGCCGGGCGTATGCCGACATCGAGTCGAGGAAGCGACGCTGGCCTTCGGCAAAGAGAATGTCGAAGGCGAGAGTCGATTTGCCCGAGCCGCTGAGACCGGAAACGACGACGAATTTATCCCGCGGAATATCGAGCGAGATGTTCTTCAGGTTGTGCTCGCGGGCACCGCGGAGCTGGATGTTGTTCGAGGCAGGGGCGAACGCCTTCGCTTCCGGCTTCGGCGGCCCGGGCCGGGCCACCCTACCGTCGAGATGCGGCTTCAGGAAACGGGCGGTCTCCGTATCCAGGCTTGCGATGTGCTCGGGCGAGCCTTCAGCCACGAGCTTGCCGCCATTCGCGCCAGCTTCGGGACCGAGGTCGAGGATCCAGTCGGCACACTTGATGACGTCGAGATTGTGCTCGATGACCAGCAGGCTGTGCCCGGCATCGACAAGACGCTGGAAGACACCGAGCAGGCGCTCGATATCGGAGAAGTGAAGACCGGTGGTCGGTTCGTCGAGAATGAGGAGCTTGGAAGCCTTCGACGCCGGAGCGCCGCTCCCTGCCGTGTCGGCGAGGAGCTGGCAGAGCTTGAGGCGCTGGGACTCGCCGCCGGAGAGGGTATTGAGCGGCTGGCCGAGCTTCAGGTAGCCGAGGCCCACTTCGGCGAGCGGCCGGAGCAGCTTGCAGATCTGCTCGTGGCGCTTCGCGTGGGGCGCACTCAGTCCTTCCGTCTCGCCATAGAAGGCAAGCGCTTCGGCAATGCTGAGATCGAGGATATCGGCGATGGATTTGCCGAGGTAGTGGAGATCCAGCGTTGAGGGCTTGTAGCGGCGCCCGTTGCAATCCGGGCAGGTGACGTGGAGGTCGGAAAGGAACTGCATTTCCACCTTCTCGCTGCCGGCACCGGCGCAGCGGTCGCAACGGCCTTCGCCGGAGTTGAAGGAAAAGAACCCGGTGGTGAGCTCCCGCGATTTCGCATCATCCGTCTGTGCGAAGAGCTGGCGGACGGGATCGAAGGCCCCGACGAGAACCGCCGGCGTGGAACGCGGAGTCCGGGCAAGCGGCGATTGATCCACCAGCAGGACATCGCTCAAGTACTGCGTTCCCCGTAGTTCCCTGACCGGTGCCGGGTCCAGGTCGGACTCCTCCTTGCGCAGCTTCCGCGCGATGTTCGCGTAAAGGACATCGTGGGAAAGGGTCGATTTCCCGGAGCCCGAGACGCCGGTGAGACAGGCGAAGACGCCCAGCGGCAGGTCGAAATCGAGCTTCTTGAGATTGTGGCGGGATGCGCCGCGGACCTCGATCTTCTTGCTGCCGGGCTTGCGGCGCTTCGTAGGGATGGCGATGGATTTCTCCCCGGAGAGCCAAGGCAACGTGCCAATTGACCGGTGATCCGTGATCGGTGCAGATTTCGAGGCTTTGCCGCCAGGCTTCGGCGCCCCGGTCGCCCTACCGGCCGAAACCGGGCCTTGGAAGACGAGCTGGCCGCCGTGCTCGCCAGCGGCAGGGCCGATGTCGAGAAGCTGGTCGGCAGCACGCATGACGGCTTCCTCGTGCTCCACGACCACGAGGGTGTTGCCCTTGTCGCGCAGGCCTTCCATGACGCCGACGAGGCGGTGGATGTCGCGGGCGTGAAGACCGACGGTGGGCTCATCCAGGACGAAGAGCGTGTTCGTCAGCGAAGCACCGAGACAGGTGGTGAGGTTGACGCGTTCGATCTCGCCTCCGCTCAAGGTTCGCGCGGGACGATCCAGCGTAAGGTAGCCGAGGCCGACTTCATTGAGATAGCGCAGGCGCGAGGTGATCTCGGTGAGGATCAGCTTCAGCGAAGGATCGGGGTTCGTGATCCCGGCCTCGTGGGTCGAGAACCATTCCCGGAGATCGGAGATCGCAAGCAACCAGAGATCGGGCAGCGTCTTGCCATCGATCTTGTAGCACAGCGCTTCCGGTTGCAGGCGCCTGCCACGGCAGGTGGTGCAGGTGGTGTAGGAACGGTAACGGCTGAGGAAGATGCGGACGTGCATCTTGTAGGCCTTCGTCTCCAGCCAATCGAAGAAACCCTTCACGCCATACCAGCCGCCGGAACGCCAGAGTTCTTCCAAGGAGTCGATATCGACCGTGGAGCCACCGGTGCTTCCTTTCGTACTACGATCCCCGTAGTAAATCCATTCGCGCTCCTCGTCATCGAGATCTTCCCAAGGGGTATTGATATCGATGCGGCGTTCCTTGCAGCAGCGCAGCAGGTCGCGCTGGCACTCCTCGCCGCGCTCTCCTTGGAAAGGCTTGATCGCACCCTGCTTGATGCTGAGCGAGGGATCGGGCACGGACTTTTCGAGATCCAAGCCGATCACGCGCCCGAAGCCGCGGCACTTCGGGCAGGCACCGAGGGGATTGTTGAAGGAAAAGAGCGCGGCCGAAGGCGGGCGGAGCGAGTTGCCGGTGGCGGGATTGGTCCAGGTGGCCGAAAAAAGGCGCACGTCGAACGTGGAACGCAGAACCTCCGATTTCGAATGGAAGAAGAGGGCCACGTGTCCCTTGCCGAGGGTGAAGGCGTGCTCCAGCGCTTCCAGCAGGCGGGTGCGGTTCTCCTCGGTGACCGGCAAGCGATCCTGGATGACAGAGACCTGCTTCTTGAGATTCGTGATCTTCTCCCCGGCCGGTTCGTCGGTACGGAAGACCTCGTCACCGATCAGCACCCGCAGATAGCCCTGCTGGTTCAGGAAGGGGAAGAGATCGGCACTCTTCGTATCCCCGGGGATGGCGACGGGGAAGGTCACCAGCACCTGCTCTCCGGCGAGATTCCCGAAGGCCCACGCGGCCGTGGAGTCCGCGGAATCGGGGCGGATCTCTTCACCGGTGTCCGGATCGTAGCCACGCGCGGAGCGGGCGAAGAGGAGCTTCAGGTAGTCATTGATCTCCGTCAATGTGCCGACCGTGGAGCGGGTGGTGCGGATGTTATTCTTCTGCTCGATCGCGATGGCCGGCGGAATGCCGTCGATGTGATCGACGACCGGCTTGTCCATGCGATCGAAGAACTGCCGGACGTACGGCGAAAAGGTCTCCACGTAACGTCGCTGGCCCTCCGCATAAAGCGTGTGGAACGCGAGCGAGGACTTGCCCGAGCCGGACGGACCGGTGACCACGGTGAGCTGCCCGAGCGGGATATCGAGATCGAGTCCCTTCAGGTTATGCTGGCGGGCACCGCGGATGCGGATGACCTGGGAACCTGGGACAGGAGAAGGCGAAGAGGGCGACTTTTTCGCGGGCACGGCGGGAGAGTAGGCAGGAAGCCCCGATTCGCCAGTGGAGTTTGCAGCGTCTGCGTGAACTCCGTAGGAAAAGTTTGTCCGCACAATTCACTGTGCATGAGTGAACTCCGGGGGCATCGGAGAGGGGAAATCGCTTTTGGTTTTTCCGTGGAAAATCCGCCAACCACGTGCTTCGAGATCTTCCGATGCGGACCAAGGAAGACGCCTAAAGGTGGTCCGCACAGTCCCCTGTGCCGAGGAACGGTCCTTGGCAGCCGCCCTATGGACCGGGGTGCCATGGAACAAAAACTTCGTTTCCGCTTTCTCCGTGGAAAATAGCCGCGAGGGTCCGCTCTCCCCGTACAGGGGACGGTGCGGACCACCTTGCCCCCAAAGGAAAGGGGACACTCCTGTCCCCGGCTCAACACGTCCTCCCCAGCGACAGGAATGTCGCTGCTCCTTATGCTCCCGCATGGGCGAACCCCATGAGTCAATTTCCTTTGGCAAAGCCCCCGCCCGATGCGATGACCCGCGCATGGAATCGATGGAAGAGATCGTCGCCCGCGAAGTCGGCGCGGAGGGCTTGGCCGCCATGGTCGCCGCCTTTTACCGGCGCGTGAAAACCGACGATCTGCTCGGCCCGCTTTACCCGGATGACGATTGGGAAGGCGCCGAGAAAAGGCTCCGCGAGTTCTTCCAGTTCCGCTTCCTGGGCGAGGAAGCCTACATCGAGAACCGCGGCCATCCACGGCTCCGGATGCGGCATCCTTTCGCCATCGGCGAGGCGCAGAGCAAGCGCTGGGTGGACCTGATGGAAACCTCCATGGACGAGTGCGGCACGAGCCCGGAGGCGCGTGCCGTGTTGTCGCCCTTCTTCGCGCAGGTGGCGGATTTCCTGAGGAACCGCCCCTACTGAACAATCCGGGTCGCCCAGATTCTCAGCCCGTTGCTATTCGTGCCCTCGAAGGCATTCGGATCATCGGTGATCGCGATGGTATCGATAACCCCTTGGCCGGTCCAATTGACCTCATACTCGCGCTTGCTGCTGGTCTTCGAGATGAGCTTCCACTGTCCTTGGCCAGATCCGACACGCACCGTTCCATCGGAGCTGAAGGTATAGGTCGCGTGCGTGCCACCGCCCCAGCGCCATGGGCCCACGATGGGATCAACTTCAGCGGATTGCTGTGGCTGGGTCGGAGATCCAAAGGGGTTGGACTTGTCGGGATCTCCAATCCGGTTCCCGGTGGTCGGGACGCCATTGTTATTGCGTCCCTTGAGCCTTTCCCGATCCGGCGTGAGCGTGAGCGTATCCACCACCTTTCCGTCCTTCCACGACAAGATATAGGTGCCTTTGCTTACGGTCCAAGTTCCCGGCAGGCCTTTGCTCTCGTTGGTGACTGTCCCGTTGGCACGGATGTCGATCACGTCCACGTCGTTCCACTTCCACTTGCCCACGATCGGATCAAAAATGTCCTGGGACGAAACCACCCCGGATGATTGCTGGGAACCCACGGAACCGACCGCCGCGACCCATTCATCCAGATCATTCGAAAGCTTGAGCCTCCGCTCCAGCGAACGCTTCTCGGCTTCATTCGCCGCTTTCGCCACGGCATCGTTCACGCGCGTCACGTACGCGTCGCGGATCTTCCGGGCCTCCTGATTGAAAGCGGCATCGATCGTCGTCTGCTTCTGCGCGCTGTATTCGACGATCTTTGCCATCCGCTCGGAAAGACGGATGCCGGAGACCTTCTGAGGCACGCGGCTGCCCTTTGCCTGTCCCTTCAAACTGGTCACGTGATTCTTCCAGGTGGACTGCTCGTTCTTGCTCAGGTCCCCGAACCACGTGTCGATCTGCCACGCGAAGTCCTTCGCGTTCTTCGCCAATTCCACCTGGCGCTTCTTGTCATGGCCGGCCAGCAGGGTCTTCGCCTTCGCTTCGAGTTCCACGATGGCGGGGGGCAAGGTGAGCGGCACTTCGTCGACAGCTCCCGCTTCGCTGCCACTCGCGAAACTACCGGCGGCCGTCCACTCGATGATGAAACCGGGCGCCACATCCTCGCGGAAAGCACTGCGCCAACCTTCGCCCGGCACCATCGTCACATAGGCACCCAAGCCGGTCGCCTGGCCTTCGTCCTCCCAATGGGTGAACTCCCATGGCGCAGGGATGCTCCACTTCCATTGCTCTCCGTCCTTCTTCGCGCCGATCCAGAAACCCTTGCCGTCCGAGAAGGAGGACAGCTTGTCATCAAGCCAAGCATCCTTCTCCTCGCTGGTGACCGCGACCAGATGGCCGCCAGCTGCCTTGGCAAGCTCCTCCGCCTCGCTTGCGGTGGCGGTGTGGGAAGCGATGAAAATGAAGTTCCCCTCGTGGAGCAAAGTCCCCGGCGGGAAGGCCGGCTTTCCGGAGGCAAGGCTCTCGCCCGTGCGACGTAGCATGGCCGGGATGCTGGCCGGATTCGACCCGTCTTTCTCCCACTGGATGATGAAAGGGTAGCGATCCACCGCCTCCCGCGCTTTCACCACGCCGTTCCCATCCAGCACCGCATACATGCCGGTGCCCGCGGGTTTCGACGTGGAGGCCCACGCCGTGCCGTTCATCGATGCCCATTCTTCCTTCCCGACGCGGCCGACGCCGAGCCACAGCCCGGGGTCCGCACCATCCGCCCCGGCAGGCACCAGCGCGGAAAGTTGATCGAGATCCTTATCCGAGGTGACCGCGAAAAGGTGAGCGCCGTGGCTCTCCGCGAAGGCAGCGGCGGCGGGCCAGGTCATCGGCGTCGGCACGATGAGGACATCCGTGCCGTTCATGGAAATGCTGCCCGCGGGCAACTCATCCCGCTTGCCAGCGGCAAGACTGGCCTTCAGTCGCTCCAAGGACTTCAAGGAAGACTCCGCGGGTTTCGCGCGATCGGGCTTCTCCGGCTTGGCCGGCAGCGCGGAGGCAGCGGACTTGTCCGTGGCGGATTTCTGGGCTTGGGACTGGTGGGAACTCCTGGCCGCCGCGATGGCCGCAGCCTGCGCCTCCTCCTTGTCCTTGTATTTCCCCCAGGCGATCGCGGCGATCACGATCGCGGCCGCGGTCATCATCAGACCCTTGATCGTACCTCCGGACCCACTTCTCTCCAAAGGCTCGAAGGCAGTAGGGGCACCTTTACCCACGCGGCGTATCCGGCGGCCGGCCGGGACGATCGGCTGGGTGACAGGAGCAGTCGCTTTCTTCAGCCACTCACCGAGCGCCGCGGACATCGCCTCGGCACTCGGGTAGCGGAGGTCCGCCGTGGGATGCATCGCCTTGTCGCAGATGCGGTCCAGCGCGGGATCGCAACCGACGACGATGGACGGCGGCGGCTGGTAGTCGTACGGCGGGCAACGGCCGATCAGCAGTTCGTAAAGAACCACGCCGAGCGCGAAGAGATCCGAACGGCGGTCGGCATGATCCGGATGGCGGGTGATCTCCGGGGCAGCATAGCCCGGGGTGCCCATGACGATGCCAGAGCTGTCGGTACCCGCAGGACGTGCCAGGCCGAAGTCGCCGATCTTGGGCTCCGCCTTCGGCGTGAGCAGAATGTTCGCCGGCTTGATATCGCGGTGGATGACCCCGTTCTCATGCGCGTGGGCGAGGCCATCGCAAATGCCTTTCACGATCGTGACCGCTTGCACCGGATCGATCGCCGTATTGTACGCGGAGTGGAACAGGGACTTCCCGTTCACATATTCCATGACGATGTACGGCATACCCTCCACATCCCCGAAGTCATAGACACCGATGAGATTCGGATGATTGAGGCGGGCCATCGCCTTCGCTTCCGTTTCGAAAGATTGCCGGAACTCGGGGTCGGCACCCATTTCGCGCGGCAGGATCTTGATGGCGACATCGCGGTCGAGGCTGCGCTGTCGCGCCTTGTAAACGGCGCCCATGCCGCCTTGGGCGATGAATGCCTCGAAATCATAAGCCGGCAAAAGCTCGGCAAGATGTTCAAGGGAAGGGGCTTCAAAGGAATCGGCGCTCATGGAAGGGAATGGCGTTCGAAGTAACAAACCCGGTCTTTCTTGGCGAGTGGAAGAAAGGGGGTCTTTTCATAACGGCACAACGCGTGAGTTCAGTCGGAGATTCACTGAATCTTCACAAAACATGACACGCGCACGGACGAATCCTTAGACCCCGAATCTTGGAATTGGTGCATTTCCCGTGCCGCGATTCCGACACATGGACATACAATTCCTGAGACGAAACATCCGCACGGATGTTCACGCGAATTTGGATGACGCTTGATACGTCACCCGCCAAGCCATCCTTTCTCCCGCTATCGGGTGGGAGGCGGATCCAAGGATGGTGGGAGCGAAGGTGGAAGCGGAGCGGACTCGGGCTTTTTCTCAGGAGAGGGCGCCGGGGAAGGGGTGGTGCCCTTCGGAGCGACTTTCTCCGCGGGAGCCTTTTCGCGCTCCGTCTTCGCCTTTTGATACGTCTTCCATCCGTAGAAGAGCGCCACGGCCACGAGGCCCACGACGAGGATGTGCACGAGCAGGCCCCAATCGGTATCGCTCTTCTTCTTTTTGTGAACCACCGGCACGTGGGCCGCGCGGCGCTGGGGCACTGCGGCCGCAGGGGCGGCCCCTACCATGCGCGGCGGACGCTGCATGGTGCGCAGCGCCTGAGTCGGCGGATCCGGAATGGCCCAGCCTTGCAGATCGATCGCCATCTGTTCGGCGGTATCGTAGCGCTGGTGAGGGTCCCGGGCCGTCGCCTTCGCCCAGATCTTGTCGAGCTTCCGGTCACAGCCCACCACCGTGGATGGCGGAGGAAGCTCCTCGTCGTCCTCCGGCCGGTGACCGGTGAGGAGTTCGTAAAGGATCACGCCCACCGCATAGATGTCCGTCTTCTGGCTGGCGTGCTCGGGATCGTCGTAGATCTCGGGAGCGGTATAGCCCGGGGTACCCATGATCAGGCCCGGATGATCGGAGTCGGCACGCCGCGCGAGACCGAAGTCGCCGATCTTGGGCTCCGCCTTGGAGGTCAGGAGAATGTTCGCCGGTTTGATGTCGCGATGGATCACGCCGTTCTCATGCGCGTGGGCGAGGCCATCGCAGATGCCCTTCACGATGCCCGCCGCCTGCGGAGGATCCACCGCGAGATTGTACGCGGAGTGGTAGAGCGATTTGCCGTTCACATACTCCATCACGATGTAGAGCATGCCATTGAGGTCCCCGAAATCGTACACGCCGATGAGGTTCGGGTGATTGAGGCGTGCCATCGCTTTCGCCTCCGTCTCGAAGGAGCGGCGGAAATTCGGATCGTCGCCGAGTTCGCGCGGCAGGATCTTGATCGCGACATCGCGATCGAGCGCGCGTTGACGGGCCAAGTACACCGCGCCCATGCCACCTTGGGCAATGAACGAATCGAACTCATACGCGGGCAGAAGCTCGGCAAGAGCTTCCAGCGTCGGGGCTTCGAACGAAGAACTCATCGGGAATCGACTAGGAAATAACGGGCGCCCAAGGGTTTGGCGAGTGGAAGAGCTGCATGCAAATCATAACGGCGCATGATAGACAATCCACTCGGGCACCTTGATGACGAAATTGTAGAGCACGTGCAGCAGGATCGCCGTGGCGAGGCTGCCGGTGGCGGCATAGCAAAGCGCGCAGGCCGCCCCCAGCACCCCGACCGAGAGAAGGCCATAGACCTCGTAGTGGTAGTGGACGATGGCGAATACCGTGGCCGAGATCAGGGCGGCAGCCGGGACCCGCAGCCAATTCGCCAGCGAACGGAAAAGCACGCCGCGATAGAGGATCTCTTCCGCGATGGGCGCGGCGACACAGGCCGAGATCACCGCGAGCGCAAGACCCCAGGTGCCCGCTTCCGCCTCGGAAAGTCCGCCGGTTGGATCCGCCGGTATCATGTCGGCCAGCGCATGCTTCAGGATCTGATCGATCAGGGTCAGCAGCGAAAAGGTACCCAGCACCAGAAAGAGATCCGGCCTTGCCCAGAGGCCCAGGCGAGCCATCGCATGACGGCCGCGCCGGAAGAGAAAGCCGAGCGCCACCAGCGCGGGCAGGAACCGCACCGCCGAGTCCAAAATCGCGAGCACCGGCGGCTCCAGATAAATGGGCTCGGCCCCCTCGATCGGAAGCCCCTTCAACACCTGGCTGACCAAGCTTTCGAACCCCACCGAGGCCAGATAGGCCATGAAGAAAACCCCGAGCCCCAGCGTCAGCGGCCATTGGCCCACATAGCCGCGCTCCCGGGCACGGATAGCCCTACCGAAAGCACGGAACACCCGCGGAACGAAAAAGACGCCGATGATGGCAAACAGCCACACCGCACCCCGGGCGACAATCACCCTCAGCGCGAGCTCGTGATTCCGCCCGTCCTCCTCCGCCGGGCTCGCCTTGAGGGCAATCTCGCTGCTGCCGAAGTCGCCGAAGGCCATCAGGTACTCCCGATCCCACCACGCATCCCGGCCTTCCGACACCCGGTCTATGATCAGCCGGGGATTCGGCGGCCCCGGCAGGCCGAGGTCGCTGAAGGCGCCGCGGGTGGGATTTTCTCCTTTGCGGAGTGCGTCCAGAATCGCCAGGGCGTACGCGCCTTCCTGATCCAGCGCACCCTCCTTCCCCAGCATGGCGAGCGAGCGGATCGAGCTGTCCACCGTCTCCGGGACGCTGTCGATGAGGAGCGCGGAGCGAGCGAGAGGCGGCAGTTTTTCCATGCCCTCCGCCAGGCGCAAATCGCGGTCGATCTTGATCAGCGCCATCCGGCAGGCACCGTCTTCATACCCTTGCTGGTCGCCGAAGTGATTGTCCCACAACCACACGCCCATCACGAAGATCAACAGGGCCAACACCGGCTCCGGCACGTGCCGTCGCAGGATCTGGCGATAGGGGTTCCCTGCTCTGGCCACTCGCGAGTCGATGCGCGCGAGCATCCGGATTTTTTAGAAAATCGCAAGCTTGGTCGATATTCAGTGACACTTAATTAAAAAGACCGGCCGCGATTTCCGCTGGTCCCCCGCCCCGCCTGCCCGCAAAGTCCGTGCGCCCCATGCTACTCGCCTTAGCCAGCACGGCTTCCGAAATCACTCCCGTGCCCCGAGGGCCAAGTCTGGAGACCCAAGTCATCCTCTGGACCTTCCTGGCGGCGGGTTTTCTGTTCCTCGTCTTTTGGGGAATCCGCGCCGCCATGGGGAAAGGGTCGTTCGCCCCGCCAAGCCCGTTGCTCGTGCCGCCGGAGCCAGTACCCTTTCCCGGAGGGCCTTCCGCCCCTCTTCCCCCTCCCCTGCCCTTTGGTGCAGGGGGCGATCCTCCGGCCACGCGCCTCGAACGTTTCTTCAAGGTGCCGGTGGCGCACTACCGGCTCTTTGACCTGCCGCTGATCGGTCTCGTTTTCCTGCTCTATTGCGGGCTCACCGCGGGCGGCAGCGGCGGTGGCGAGCCGATCCCGCTGGAGGAAAAGTTCAAGCCGGAGGTGCTCCTCGCCTCGATCTTCTTCCAGCTCCTGCTGATGGGCATGGCCTGCGCCTTCGTGGTCCGCCGGATCAAGCAATCCGAATGGCTCGGCCTGCGCTGGAAGCAGTGGTGGCTCGTTTTCGCGATCGCGCCGCTGACCGTGTTCTTCGTCTGGTTCGTGCTGCTGGTGACCCACCTCAGCGGCTGGAACGGCTGGCTGGAACGCACGCTTGGCATCGAGTCGATGCAGGAGTCCGTGAAGCTGCTGCAGGAGGCAAAGGATCCGATGGTGATCATCCTCATGGCAGTGGCGGCGGTCCTGGTCGCTCCCCTCGCGGAGGAAGTGGTCTTTCGCGGCTACCTCTATCCAGCGGCAAAGCGATTCTGCGGACCCTATGGAGCGATGGTCTTTTCCTCCCTCGTCTTCGCCGCCGCCCACGGAAACGTGGTGGCGCTCGTCCCCCTCTTCGTCCTCGCGATGCTGCTCTGCCTGATTTACGAGCTCACGGGCTCGATCTGGGCAAACATCTCCGTGCACCTCCTTTTCAATGCGGCCACCGTGGCGCTCCAGCTCATGGCGCGCTACGGGATCGTGGACATCTCCACCCCGTCCTGATGATGAAACGCCTCCGCGATCTCGGCGAGGACGCCCTCATCGACCGCATCCTGAAGGGATTCCCCGGCGGGAGATCCCTCATGGTCGGGCCCGGCGATGACTGCGCGGTGGTCGATCCCGGCCGCGGTCCGCTGCGCCTGCTAAAGACCGATGCAATCGTGGAAGGCGTCCATTTTCTCGCAGAGACACCCGCCGAAAAAGTCGGCTGGAAAGCGATCGCCCGGGTGCTGAGCGACTTCGCCGCGATGGGTGGCAAGCCGGACCACCTGCTCGTGACCGTCGCCGTCGATCCCGACAAGCCCGTGGCATGGATGGACGGCCTCTACCGCGGGATCCGGAAATGCCTCGCGAAACACGGCGGCATCCTGGCGGGCGGGGAAACCTCCCGCCTCCCCGCTGGCGCGATGATCTCCGTAGCCGGCGAAGGAAGCGTCGCGCGCAAGCACCTCGTGCTCCGCTCCGGCGGCAAGCCCGGCGATCGGGTCGTGGTCACCGGATGCCTCGGCGGCTCGCTCGCGGGCAAGCATCTCTCCTTTACCCCCCGCCTCGCGGAAGCCGCGTGGCTGGTGGAGCATCTGAGGCCGAGCGCGATGATGGACCTTTCCGATGGCCTCGCGAAGGACCTTCCCCGTCTCGCCGCCGCCAGCAACTGCGGCTTTGAAATCGGCGAAGTCCCCGCCAATCGCGGCTGCACCCGCCAGCAAGCGCTCGGGGATGGCGAGGACTACGAGCTCCTGCTCACCGTCTCCGAGAAGCGCTGGCAAGCCACTGCGGAGGCATGGAAGCAAGCCTTCCCCAAACTCCCCCTCACCGCCATCGGCCGCCTCACGGAACAAGGCAAGGGTATCCATCTAACAGGCGGCTGGGACCACTTCTCTGCAACTGCCCAACCCTAAAGGTCCCCTTCCCTCCGGCTGTTCAAATTTCGCGCTATTTCGCGCCCTTTCGCGGTTAAAAAACCAAACTCCACCGCCACCTCTCCAGCCTTTCCAAATTCGCGTCCATTCGCGGTTAAGTCAAACTCCTCCTTCACTCCATGAAGTCCCTCATCGAAAGCTACTACGCCGCCTTCAACTCCGGCGACCGCGAAGCCCTCCTCGCCATGCTCGATGAAAACGTGGTGCACGAGATCAACGAAGGCGGAGCCGAAACCGGCCGCGATGCTTTCCGTGCCTTCCTTGAACGCATGGACGCATGCTACAAGGAGAGCGTGGAGGAACTCGTCGTCTTCGCCGACGAAAGCGGCATCCGCGCCGCTGCCGAATTCTACATCCGCGGCGAATACCTCGCCACCGACGAAGGCCTGCCCGAAGCCACCGGCCAGCAGTACTACCTCCGCGTGGGCGCCTTCTTCGAAATCGCCAACAGCAAGATCACCCGCGTGACGAACTACTATAATCTCCGTACTTGGCTGAACCTGGTGGGGACTTAAACGAGGGATCTCTCTGGTTCAGTTCAAAAGGCACTTATTGAAATCCCGGGCCGCCCTTCTCCCGATCCCGAAGGGATCGCAGCTACGGTAGCCGGGGGTTGAGGCGAAGCCGATACCCCTCGGTCAACGCAGAAGAAGTCACCGACCCCGAAGGGGTCGCAGCCCTAGCCTACTTCATCTTCCTCTCCAGATCTTCAAGCCGCTCCTGAGCATGGGAGATCCGCTTCCCGACCATATCCTTTTTCCAATCCGGCCACTGCTTCCTGACCCCGAGGAAGCGCTTGAGCGCACCCCCATAGAGAAGCCGCGCGCGTTGCAGATCCCCAGCTTCCTGACACTTCTCCCCTTCCTTCAATTCGAGCCAGCCTTGGTAGTAGTGATCCGCCGGCTCGCCGGTCAGGTCAGAAATCTTCTCTTTCGGCCGAGGTGGAGCTTGCCCTTCATCGCGGGCGGCGGAGGGCAGGACGGCGAGCAGCAGTAGGACGAGGAAACGCGCGGGCTTCATGATCGTGACTTTCTTCACTCCCCTATCAGAGCAGAAGCCGGGTGCAAGGATTGGCCTCTTCTCAAACCGACCCCAAATCACCTCCTTTTGTCCAACCGGGACAACCCCGGCACGCAGCTCCGGGTGAGTTCAAGGTGATCTTACTTGGCTTTCCGATGGGTCGCCACCTGAGGGCCCGCTTGCCTCAGAGCCCCAAAGGGGCGGCCGGGTGATAGCCCGGGGTAACAGCGCAACCTAGGTCAGCAGGCCGATCGAAAGCCCCCTGAATTGGGGGCAAGGAGGCCGGTTTCATCGACACGGTGCCGAAACCCCGCACGGAAAAGTATGCCGCCTCCATGCCACAAACTGGCACCCCAGCGGGATTCGGGCTCGGCATGGTCAGCCCAGCTACATCGGCATCCCCAGACCAGGAAGAGCAAACCTAGCCAACCGAGCCAGAACAGGCGGGATCCTCAGACGGTCTTCCTTCCGGGTATTCCACGTATTCCGTGGTTCATCCCCTCAATCGACCTCCTCGGCCGCGGGAATCGCCCGCGCCCGCTCCCCCTTCTCCATCCACACCGCCAGCACCGCCACATCCGCCGGGGTGATCCCGGAGATCCGGCCTGCCTGGCCCAGGGTGGCCGGACGGACGCGGCCGAAATTGACCTGCGCCTCCTTCTTCAGACCGCGGATCTGCGTGAAATCCAGGTCCGCCGGGATGCGCTTGTTCTCGTGGCGGGACATCCGCTCCACCTGCACCTGCTGGCGGTTCAGGTGGCCCTCATACTTCAATTCCGTCTCGATCAGCGGCCAAAGTTCCACGTGGAACTTCTCGAGCACCTCTCCGGGCAGCGTGTCATAGGTATTCTCGACCCGGCGGAACCAGTGATCGAGCTTCACGCCCTCATGGACGGTCTGGCGGGACCAATGGAGCGCTTTTTCGAGCTGATCCGTCTTCTCACGGACCCGCCGCACACGCTCTCCACTCGCCAGCCCGCACTCCGCAGCCAGCGGCGTGAGCCGGAGGTCGCAGTTGTCCTGCCGCAGCAGCAAGCGGAATTCCGCGCGGGAGGTGAACATCCGGTAGGGCTCGATGCAGCCCTTCGTCACCAGGTCATCGATCATCACCCCGAGGTAGGCCTGATCCCGCCGCAGGACGAAATCCCCCTTCCCCGCCACCTTCAGTGCGGCATTCGCCCCCGCGAGTAGCCCCTGCCCTGCCGCCTCCTCGTAGCCGGAGGTGCCATTGATCTGTCCGGCGAAATAGAGGCCGGACACCAACTTGGTCTCCAGCGTTGGATAAAGCTGAGTCGGCGGGCAGTAATCGTACTCCACCGCATAGCCGGGGCGGAGGATCTCGCACTTCTCCAGACCGGGGATGGTCCGCAGGAAAGCGAGCTGCACCTCGTAGGGCAGCGAGGTGGACACCCCGTTGACGTAATACTCGTGGGTGTGGCGACCCTCCGGCTCAAGGAACACCTGATGCCGCTCCTTCTCTGCAAAACGGACCACCTTATCCTCGATCGACGGGCAATATCGCGGACCCACCCCCTCGATCACCCCACAATACATGGGGGACTTGTCGAGATTTCCACGGATGATGTCGTGGGTGCCCGGGTTGGTATAGGTCACCCAGCATGGCATTTGTTCCACGTGGAACGCCGGATCGCCCCATGGATTCAGGGTAAAAAGGTCATCCTTCCCCCGCTCCAGCGTGTCGGCGAGGTAGGAAAAGAGCGGCGCGGGGGTATCCCCGTCCTGGCGTTCGCAGACGGAAAGATCGAGGGAACGGCCGTTCAGCCGGCAGGGGGTCCCCGTCTTGAAACGTTCCACGTGGAACCCCAGCGTCTTGAGGGAGTCGGAAACCGTGGAAGTCGCATCCCCCATACGCCCCCCCTTCTCGTTCTTCAGGCCGACGTGCATCAGCCCCCGCATGAAGGTTCCGGCAGAAAGCACCACGGATGACGACTCGATCACCATCCCCAGCGAGGTGCTGATCCCCGTGATGCGGTCGTTCTCGACGAGGATCTCCGCGACATTCCCCTGATGCAGGTCAATCCCCGGAGTGGATTCCAGCACCCACTTCATGCGGAATTGGTAGGCCTTCTTGTCGCACTGGGCGCGGGGCGCCCGGACCGAGGGGCCCTTTGAGGCATTCAGCATCCGGAACTGGATCCCGGTCGCATCCGTGTTCAGTCCCATGGCTCCCCCCAGCGCGTCGATCTCCCGGACCATGTGACCCTTGGCCAAGCCGCCGATCGCCGGGTTGCAGGACATCTGGCCGACCGTATCGAGGTTCTGCGTCAAGACAGCCACCTCCGCACCCAGCCGGGCGGCGGCAAGGGCGGCTTCTACACCGGCGTGGCCGGCTCCAATGACGAGGACGTCGTAGCGCTTCGGGTAGCGGAACATGCGAGGGCGCGCACCCTAAGCACAAGGCTACGGAAGAACAAGTTCAGGTAGAGGGAGCCCGCAACCAGCACGATGTTCCACGTGGAACAGGCGCCATTCGGGAGCCTCCCGCCAGAAACCCGGAGCCCCCCGAGCACCTGATCCCATCCTGCTTAACAGGAACAGGCCAACTGTAAACGATGTCCCCGAACGCGCGGACCGACCAGCCGCCTCATTCCTCCCGGTCCAAGATCCCTGCGGAGGCTCTCGGCAGCAGTTCCGACAGACGAAATACCACCCGCTCCTCCCGGTTCACCAGACAGATCAGGGGATCCCCAAACTCCGCCAGGACTTGGCGACAAGCGCCACACGGCGAGATCGGAACCCCGGTATCCGCCACCACGGCCACCGCCTCGATCTTCCTCGATCCCGCGGCGATGGCCGTCCCCACCGCCACCCTCTCCGCGCACATGCTCAGGCCGAAGGAAAGGTTCTCAACGTTGCAGCCGGTGAACACCCTCCCCCCCGCCAGCAGCGCCGCCCCGACGTGGAACTTCGAGTAGGGAGCGTGGGCACGGTCCCGGGTCTGCCACGCGGCTTCGATCAGCGGCTCCCAGTCCATGGCCCAAGCAGACACCGGAGCGTCCAGCCATGGCAAGCAGAAGGGGCGCGCCTCCTTGTCCGAACGCGCATTTTCGACTCGCACGGAGGGGCATCATGAGGCATCGAAAGGCATGCAACGCCCCTGGATTCCCGCTCTTGTGCTGCTGGTTCTGCTGGTCGCCTTCCGTGCCCTGGGAGCCATGTTTCCGGCGGAGCTGCCGAACTTCCAGCCGCTCCCTGCCCTGATGCTTTGTAGCCTGGTCTTCTTCCGCGGAACGAAGGCGTGGGCGCTGCCGGTCGCCGGTTGGCTGGTCAGCAATCCCATCGCCAGCATGCTCCAAGGCTACGCTCCCTTCTCGGCGGGCGGCGGCACAACCCTCGCCTTCTTCACCGTGCTTGGCATTGCGGCGCTGGCCGCCGGGCCGCTTCGCAAGAACGCCTCCCCCGCCCTGCTGCTGGGTGCCGGACTGATCTCCGCGATCCTCTTCCACCTGGTGACGAATACCTTCATCTGGGCGGTAGATCCCAGCTACGCAAAGACCGGCGAAGGCCTCTGGCAATCCCTCTGGACCGGTCGCCCCATCGACGGCATGCCCTCCTGGATCTTCCTGCGGAACCTCACCGCGGCAAACGTCCTTTTCACGGCGCTGTTCCTGCTTGCACGCCGCTCCTGGAGTCCGGCGGAGAAGTCCGTCCCGACTCTCGTGCATACCCGATAAGTTCTTGCCCGCCACCCGCATCTGACCCTATCTCCGCCCCGCTCATGTCCATCGCCACCGCCGACACCCCGCGCCTCGATTTCGCCGGCTCTCCGATCAACAAGGCCCTCTCGGCCGAGCAGAAGATCGAGCTGTTCCGCAAGATGGTCCGCATCCGCCGCTTCGAGCAGGCCGCCCTGAAGTATTACAATGCGGGCCGGATCGGAGGCTTCCTTCACCTTTACATCGGCCAGGAATCGGTCGCCGTCGGCACCCTCTCGCTCTGCGGTGAGAACGACCACAACATCACCGCCTACCGCTGCCACGGTCACGCGCTCACCTCGGGAATGGGCATGAACGAACTGATGGCCGAGCTTTTCGGCAAGGCCACCGGCTGCTCGAAGGGCAAGGGCGGCTCGATGCACTTCTTCGCTCCTGACAAGAACTACTGGGGCGGCCACGGCATTGTCGGCGGCCAGACCCCGCTCGGCCTCGGCCTTGGCTACGGCCTGAAGTATCTCGGCCGCGAAGGCGCCGCCCTCTGCTACCTTGGCGATGGTGCCGTGAACCAAGGTGCCTTCCACGAGTCCCTGAACATTGCGGCCCTCTTCGAAATCCCGGTGGTCTATATCATCGAGAACAACGGCTACTCGATGGGCACCTCCCAGAAGCGCTCCTCCGCCTACCGCGGTTGCCTCGCCCAGCGCGCCGAAGCCTACGACATGGAGTGGGATGTCATCGACGGCTCCGATCTCTACGAGGTCCGCGCCAAGACCAACATCGCCCTGGAGCGCGCCCGCAAGGAGCACAAGCCCTCCATCCTGGAGATCACCACCTACCGCTACTACGGCCACAGCGTCGCCGACGCGAATGCCAAGAAGTACCGCACTCCCGAGGAGATCGAGAACTACAAGACGCACTTCGACCCCATCCGCCTCTGGCGGAAGCGTCTCATCCAGGAAGGCGTCGCCACCGAAGAGCAACTCGACGCCATCGACAAGGACGCTGCCGCGGAAGCCACCGCCTCCGTGAAGTTCGCCGAGGAATCCCCCGCCCCGACCGTCGAGGACATCATGCAGGACGTGTATTGGGAATCCGACAACAACACCCCGGCCTCCAAGCTCGGCCGCCATTTCTTCAACGACTGAGCCAACTACGAGAGTTGTAGTAGACCATCCCCATTTCCCAGCACTCATCATTTTCCATGTCCCGCACGCTCACTTACCGCGAAGCTCTCCGTGAAGGCCTCGACGAGGAACTCGCCCGCGATCCCAACGTCGTCATCATGGGCGAGGAAGTCGCCCAGTACAACGGCGCCTACAAGGTGACCGAAGGCCTGTGGAAGAAGTGGGGCGACAAGCGCATCGTCGATACCCCGATCTCCGAAGCCGGTTTCATCGGCATGGGCATCGGCGCTTCCATGCTCGGCGTCCGCCCGGTGATGGAGCTGATGTTCTGGTCCTTCCACTCCGTCGCCTTCGACCAGCTGGTCAACAACGCCGCCTGCGTCCGCTACATGTCCGGCGGCCTGATCAATTGCCCGATCGTGATGCGTGGCCCTGCCAACGGCGGCACCAATGTCGGTGCCACCCACTCGCACATCCCGGAAGGTCTCTTCGCCGCTTTCCCCGGTCTGAAGGTCTGCGCTCCCGCGACCCCCGCCGATGCCAAGGGCCTGATCAAAGCTGCCATCCGCGACAATGACCCTGTCTATGTGATGGAGAACACCCGCCTCTACGGCATGACCGGAGAGGTGCCGGATCCCGCCGATGGCGACTTCGTGATTCCGCTCGGCGTCGCCGATCTGAAGCGCCAGGGCAAGGACGTCTCGATCATCGCCCACGGCCGCTCCGTGATCCACGCACTGGAGGCTGCCGAAACGCTCAAGGAGAAGCACGGCATCGAAGCCGATGTCCTCGACCTCCGCTCGATCCGCCCTCTCGACCAGGATGCCATCCTCAAGACGGTCATGAAGACCAACCGCGTGTTGCTCGTCGATGAGTCAAAAGGCTTCGGCGGGGTATCCGCCATGGTATCCCACCTTATCCAGGAGAACGCCTTCGATTACCTCGACGCGCCGATCAAGCGCGTCACCACAATGGATGCACCAGCGATATACTCCCAGCATATCGAGGATGAGCAGCTGCCGAATCCGCGCCGGATCGTTGAAAAAGTCCTGACTTTGGGGTGATCCTAACGGTCTTTTTCATTGCCAGCGGACAAGCCGATTCTAGCATGTTTGCATCATGACCAAACTTCTTGCCCTTGCCGGACTTGTGGGTCTGTGCCTTGCGGCCACCTCCTGCTGCTGCCTCTTCTAAAACTTACCACTCCAATGAAAAACCTGCTCCTGATCCTGCCACTCGTGGCCCTGTCCATGGGTCTGTCCTCCTGCTGCTCGATGTTCGGCATCAAAAGCATGAGCGCCGGCTACACCGAGGAAACCTATCAACGCAAACTCTGCGGCTACGACATCGTGCGCGAGGAAGTCGTGGTCGATGCGAAGAGCGGCCTCACCGAAGTCAAGGAGACCAAGGTTCCGCGCTACAAGACGATCACCAGAAAGGTCCGCATCGATTGCCCGGATTGCGTCCGCCTCTACTGCCTCGATGAAGGCTGCTGCGGTTCGAACACCGACGAAGCCCGCCGCATGGCGACCGTCCAGGGCGGCAGCGGTAGCCCGCACCTCGGCCTCATCCCGACGATGAAGCCGATCGTCGTCGAATAAGGCTCACGCCAAGACATTTCCGAACCGGAGACGGGGGCCCCACAAGGCCTCCGTTTTCATTTTCCCCCTTGCGGACCGGAAGCTCCCGCCCCAACCGTGCTTCCGATGAAAACCGTCCTCATCGCCGCGCTATCCCTCACCGTGGTCTCCTGCCAGCAGCAATCCTCCGACCCCGGACCGGAAAAACCTCCGCCTGCCGCCGAGAAACCTGCCGCCCCCGCTGACCCGGCGGACGCAAGTTCCTACGTGGGGATGACGCTCGCGGAGGGCAGCGCCCGTGCGGAAAAAGCGGGAATCCGCTGGCGCGTCATCGAAGAGGATGGCAAGTCACGGCCCGTCACGATGGACTACCGGCCCGACCGCCTGAACTTCGTTGTCGCCGGAGGAAAGATCATCCGCGTCACCAAGGGTTGAAGGTCGGGAAAAGACTGGAAAAGCCACTCCGTTTCCCCAATCTCCCCCCGCCTCACTCCCTTTTCTACAGATCCATGGCCATTCAAATCGAAATGCCGAAGCTCTCGGACACCATGACCGAGGGCACACTCATCAAGTGGCACAAGAAAGTCGGCGATTCGGTCGAGATCGGTGACATCCTCGCCGAAGTCGAAACCGACAAAGCCACCATGGAGATGGAAGCCTTCGACGAAGGCACCATCACGGAAATTCTCATCCAGGAGGGCGAAAAGGCCACCATCGGCGCCGTGCTTGCCGTGCTCGATGGCGATGACGCCGGAGCCGCACCTGCCGCAGCCAGTGCTCCCGCTGCTGAAGCCCCGAAGAGCGCAGCTGCTCCTGCAGCAGCCGCCACCTCGGCCGCTCCCGCACCAGTGAAGACGGAAGACGGCAGCCGCATCAAGGCTTCCCCGCTGGCCCGGAAAGTCGCCGGTGATCTCGGGGTGGATCTTTCCTCCGTAACCGGAACCGGCCCTGCCGGCCGGATCGTCCGTGCCGACGTGGAATCCGCCGGTTCCTCGAAGCCCGCAGCAAAGTCCACCGAAGCCTCCGCCGCCGCAAACCTGGCCGCCGCCGTGAAAGCACGCGCCACCGGCGCTGCCGCTCCTGCACCCGCCGCCGCAGCCCCGGTCCCTGCTGCTGCCGCGATTCTTCCCACCGCGAAGGAAGGCGACTCCCGCATCGAACTTTCCTCCATGCGGAAGGTCATCGCCTCCCGCCTGCTCACTTCGAAGCAGACGATCCCGCACTTCTACCTCCACGTGGAAGCGGACGCCGCTCCGCTGATGGCGCTGCGCAAGCAGATCAATGCCCAGGCCGAGCTGACCCACGGCAACAAGTACTCGGTGAATGACTTCGTCCTGAAGGCCGTCATCAATGCCACGGTCGCGGTGCCTGCGGTGAACGCCTCCTTTGCCGGCGACCACATCGTCAGCTTCAAGCACGTCGGCCTCGCCGTTGCCATCGCGGTGGAAGACGGCCTGGTCACCCCGGTCATCCAGCAGGCGGAAACCAAGTCCGTCCTCCAGATCTCGAAGGAAGTGAAGGACATGGCCGCCCGCGCCAAGGAGAAGAAGCTCAAGCCCAGCGAATTCGACGGCGGCACCATCACCGTCTCGAACCTCGGTGCCTGGGGCATCGAGAGCTTCGACGCGATCGTTAATCCACCGCAGGCCCTCATCCTCTCGGTCGGAGCGGCCATCGAAAAGCCGGTCGTCAAGAACGGCCAGATCGTCGCCGGTCTCCGCATGAACCTCGGCGTCAGCTGCGACCACCGTGTCGTCGATGGAGCGGTCGCTGCCGCCTTCCTGGCCGAGGTGAAGAAGCTCATCGAGCAACCGGCCCTGATGCTGGTCTGAGGCCTCCAGAGGCCATCCTCTCTCTCAAGGCGTGCCCCTCTCACAGGTGGCACGCCTTTCTTGTTTCCCCCAACCCCCTAAAGGAGAGGCGACACTCCTGTCCCCGGCTCACGGGCTACCCTCATCCATCAAAGCCCGCCAGGCCTCACGACCACGCATTCCAGAACGTCCCTGGAGATGCGGCAAACGACACCCTCCCGCCAGCGACAAGAGTGTCGCCTCTCCTCACCCCGGAGCGCCCGGCAGCCACCTCCCGACGCAACCAGACCCGTTGCCCCATTGGAAGCCATCCTGGTGCGGCAAGCGCCTTTCGAATCTTTGCCAAGTGAACGCCCCCGATTCCCCTTCCCCGCGCCACTTTACTCACACGCTCTAAGAAGAGATCTTTTTAAAGCTAAAAGAACTCTTCGTCTTAGGGATGTGAACAAGGGTGAAAAATCACCGTTCCACCGCGTCACTACAGGGATTCCACGGCACCAAGACTCTGCGAAGAACTGCTGTGAAAGTACCCGCAAGCCGCTCCCGGCCACCCGGCTCCCGACCTTGCACGCGGTGAATTCGCGAACTGTTCACAACGCGCTAACACAGCGATCCTCGATTTCACGTCCCCTTCATCCGCTTGCGATGCTGGAGGTGGAGAAATCGTGTTCATGCCCTTTACGATCAGCCACATCGCCGCGGTCCTCCCGCTTTTCCGCTGGAATAGATTGGATCCCTTGGCGCTGGCCATTGGAAGCATGGCACCGGACTTCGGGTACTTCATCCAGCATTTTGATCTCGCGGGCCGGGCCCACGGGATTCATGGCAGCATCGTCGTCGCGCTGCCGCTCGCTTGGCTTGCGTGGTTCGCGGCCAGGGCGGGTTCGGAAGTTCTGTCCTGCCCGCTTCCTAATCCGCATCGCAGGGCCTTGGCCGGTTTTCTGACCGCAAAACTTCCGGATCTCCCCTTCTTCTGGGTCAGTGTTTCCCTGCTGTTAGGAATCTGGTCGCACACCATCCTTGATTCATTCACCCATGCGAGCGGTTGGACCGTTCTGCATGTGAATCTTCTCCATGAGCCTTGGCCGGTTTATCACGGCCTTCAACACCTTGGCTCCGTGGCAGGAATGCTGATCCTCGTGGTGAGCTACCTTCGCTGGAAAAATCGCACGTATCGGGAAAGCACAAGGTGGACAAAGAAGCATCTGCTTCTGCCGGCAGCAGCGTTCCTCGCCCTGGCACTTGCGATTCCCATGGCGTGGTCATTTGCATCGCGATTCGACGGCTTTCTCGCGGCACGTGCCTTCGTTTTCCGGGGCACCGTGACCGCGATGGGAATCTTTGCATGCACCTACGTGTTGCTCGGCGCGATGCTGACCTTCACCGCGGGCGACCGCCGCAAAAATGGAGTACATCGTTGACCGCGCGGTGTCAGCAAACAGGCATCACTGCTTGACCGCATCACCCAGCTTCGCCTTGCACCACGACATCGCCATCAACGCGTAGCCGGTACCGTACGGCTGGTGGTAGTCGTAAAGCGGATAGTCCCACCAGGAACCATCCCTTTCCTGCCGGTGCAGGATCAGCTTCGCGAGCTTGGCTGCGTGCTCCTTCTGATCCGCTGCAGGGAGAAATTCCACGGACTCCGTGAAGTAGTAGATCCCGTAGTAGTAGAAGTAGCCGGAGATCTGGAAGTGCGTCTCGTGCGGCACGGGACGCTTGCGGCCGATGCTGAGGAATCCTTCTCGCTCGATGAAGCGGTCCGCCCATTCGTCGATCACTTTGTCCGTGACCTTCGTTTCGCCGAAGGCGCGCAGCGCCGCATTGCATGCCTGGCTGCGGGCGAGCGAACCGGCCGGCCGGTTGATCGGCACGCGCGGCCGGTAAATGTGGCTGTGCGAGTAAACGTACGCGAAATCCGGCGTGCGCTGGCGCTCGATGCTCGCGAGCGAAGCCTTCACGATCTTCTCATCCAGCGTGATTCCCATCGCGTCGCGTGCCTCCCGCATCGCGAGAAGTACGGTAGCCGTAGTAAATGAAGTGGTGATGCCGCTCGGTTTCTTCGTCGTGATGTCGTCGAAAAGGTCGAGATAGCCCCAGCCGCCATTCACGTCCATGTAGCGGTTGGCGAGGTCGCATTGATCCTGGGCGAGCCGCTTCCACTTCTCCTTTGAGGCATCGTCCTTGGCGGTCTTGTAGAGCCGTGTCAGGGCACGCATGCCGTAGGCGTGGCCCCACGCATTGTAGGTCGTCGTTTGATCGGCGCGGCGGAGCTTCGGCAGCTCCGTTTCCATCCACGCCGCACCTTTCGCGATCGCCGCGAGAGTCTCCGGACGCGTGTCACCGCTATCGATCAGTCCGGCGAGCGCCAGCCCGCTCGCACCCGCGCGGAAGGCATGGTGAGCACCGGGAAGCGGCGCGTAAATGTTCAGTCCCTTGGTCCGCGTGGGTCCACCCCATGAGCCGTTGTCGTTCTGATCCGCGATCAGGAAATCGACACCGCGCCGGATCGACGCCGCGATGTTAGAGGCATTCGCCTCCTCCTGCGGCTTCTCCTGCGCGGCGACAGAGGCAACGCAAGCGACGATGGCGATGATGGCGATGAAGGACCGGTGCACGGGGTTCAATCGGGAACGATGACCACTTGACCGCCTTCAAGTCCGCTCAGGATCTCGACCTTGTCTCCGGAGACACGGCCGCGGGTAATGGTGCGGGGCTCGCCCTTGCCGTCGGCCGTTTTCACCGTCACCGACCAGGTGCCATCCACTGCAGGCTGGAGTGCTTTCACCGGCACGGTGATCGCTGCGTCCTTCTGATGAACCACGAAGCGGCACTCGAAATTCATGCCCGCCGCCAGATTCAGTTCGGCAGGCCATTGCGAGTTTTCCGCCGCCGCGCCGTTCGTCGCAAGGTCCACGCGATACCTTCCATCGGCGGCAGGGATGGTGGCGACATTATCGATGGCAGCGGTCAGCGGGAGATCTTCGCGCCCGGAGGCGGTGACGTTGCCCTTCTGTTGCTTGGCCAGCGTGCGGGCCGTGGCCTCATCCACATGGGCGACCAGGCCCATTTCCGCATTCGCGGTAACCAGCGAGCCAAAGGGCTTGATGAGCGGAACCTTGCCACCCTTCGTCAGTGACTTCGCGAGTTCGCCGAGTGTCCAGCGTCCCTCGTCCAGCGAGCCATGGTAGAAAATTCCATCCGCCTCGGCCTTGATCTCCATGAGCAAGACGTCCTTCTCCAGATCGGCCAGATCTTGCTTCTCGCGGGCCGCGGCAGTGCGCGCGGTTTCGAGGTTCAGGCGGGCGCTTTCCAGATCGCGGGGCAGGTTCTTCTCCGCCTTCACCAGTTCGATCGCGGTGCTCTGCGCATCCGTCGCGAGCGAATCGGCGCGCCGCGGCAGCACGACATCAAGGGAGCGCTTGGTGGAAAGTTCCGCGTGCTTGAGCGCGAGCTCTGAAGATTTCACCGCGTACTCCTGACGCTTCAGGATGATCTCTTCCGTCTGCTCGGTGAGGTCATCCGCGTCGTACATCATGCGGAGCTGCTTCAGCTCCTCTTGGGCGGCTTCCAAGCGCCGCTTGGTACCTTCGAGGTTATCGATGACGCCTTCCTCCTGCACCTTGCGGCCGGTCTTCGTGAAGTAGGCCAGCTCTTCCGCGGCGATCTTTTCGGCACGGCGCGCGGCTTCCAGTTTGAGCGCCGTTTCCTCCTCCAGCTTCGTGAATGTCAGCTCTTGGCTTGCCAGCGAAAGTTCGCGGGACTTCACCGCGCGGCGGAAATCCTCAAGCTTCTTGTCGATGCTTTCGCGGTCGAATTTCACCAGCACGTCGCCCTTCTTCACCGGAGTGCCGTGGGGAACGATGGCTTCGATGGTATAATCCGCCCAGCTCTCCGGCTCGATTGCGACAAGCACCGGCTTTGCCGGCAGCAGCGTGGCGTAGAAGGTCTTTTCGACGCGGAAGGGCTTCGCTTCGACCGTCGTTTCGGCAGCGGGGGAAACAGCCATGGTGGCCGCAAGGAGGGGAAGATATTTCATGGGCGGGCGGGGTACTAGCGGAGTCAGTCGTCCGATTTGCCTTTTCGGGCGAGCCAAAGGAAATGTCGGCGCGGGCGGCGCGCATTCGGAGAGGCATCGATCTCGTGGCGGATGACCTCGAAGCCGGACCGCGAGAGATTGCGCTCGATGTTCGGAACCGGCCGCGAGGATGCGATACCCAAAAGTCCGCCCGGTTGCAATGCTCCGTGAACGGCGGCCAGCCAGCGCCGGTCTTCAAAGACGGCCCGTCCTTTCTCGGCAACCGGCGCGGTATCGGCGTGGAGCAGCACCGCGTGGAGGACGCCATCGTGCTCGTGGAAAATCGCGGGACCGGTGTCTTCCACGATCACCACGCGGGGGTCGGTGATCGCGGGGCTGTCCGGGATGAAGCGGCGGTGCCATTCCTTGATCGCCATCCAGCGCTCGGCGATCACGAAGGTTCCCTTCTTTTGCGGCAGCGTTTCCATGGCACCGGCGAGGATCTCGCCGAGGCCCAGGCCGAGGATCCAGATCTTCGGCTGCTTCGCCGGGCGGAAGGGCGCACAGGCGATCCTTCCGAGCTCGCGTTCGCTGGCGGCGGTGGCCGGGCCGGAGAGCTGGATGCTCTCGTGCTGGAGGTATTTGCGGCCGTCGTGCTCGTGCAGTCCGAGCACCGTACCATCCGGCAGGGTGGTTTCGGCCAGGGTGAGTCTTGGCTTCATTCGCGGGAGTTGCGCGGAAAGTTGTGTGTTGGAAAACAACGACCCCGGCGGCTGCCGGGGTCGTCATTTTTGGGCTTTTCAGATCCCATGGGTGCCGTCTCCCGTATGGATCCGGCACCCGCGCGGATCAGAGACCTGCCTTCAGCGTGGACGATGCCTTGAAGCCGACGGACTTGGAAGCCGCGATCTTCATCGCTTCGCCGGTCTTGGGGTTGCGACCCTGACGGGCGGCGCGCTTCTTCACTTCGAAGGTGCCGAAGCCGATGATCTGGACCTTCTTGTCCTTCTTCACTCCCTTTTCGATGGAGGAAAGAACGGCGGCAAGGGCGTCTTCGGCGGCACGCTTGGTCGCGTCCTTGCCGAGTGCTTTCTGGATGGCTTCAACGAGTTCAGCTTTGTTCATGGCGAGCACGGTATTGCTGTTCACACCGTTGTTTGGCAAGCCAAAATACAACACTCCATCAGGCCCCGGCCCTAGAGCCACGGGCGTTCCCGGCGCTCGCGACCTCTTCCCACCACCGTACTTTACGAAGCTGGTCGTACTTGGAAAGCTCCTTTCCTGGCGACCATGGAGCGAGACCCCGACGATCCCCGGATGACCCGTGCCGTGCAAACGGTGCTCGGCGCATCCCTTGCCGCCGATGTCACCTGGTGTCCCGCCATGCTCGCGGCAGCGGACTCCCGCGGCTATTTCACGCCGGGCGAGGACGAGGAGATCAAACTACGGTATGCACAGTATTTGAGTGTGCGTGCCGCCTTGTTGGACGTGCTTGCCGCGATGGAGGAAGCGAGCGGAAGGGGCGGCCGCGAATGGGCCTGCCGCCTGGCTCCTTTCGTGACGGCCTTTGCGGCGGCATGCCTGCTGGTGCGGGGCTCGCAGGGCCTTGCACGCCAGGCGGAAGCCTCGCGCCTGCTGCGAAAGAAGCTGGATGAAGCGGACCCGGTGCGCGGCATCCCGCGGAAGACCTTCACGGCGATCTATCGTGCCTCCACCGATACCGCACGCCTCCATCGTTTCCGTGCCGCCTCGGATTTCTACTATGAGCATCGTAGTGAAATCGCGGCGCTTGCGGGCGATCGCATGTTAGACGGCCTGCCGCAGTTGCTCGCCGCCGAGGAGCAGTGGATCGCCTCCTGCCGCTCCGGCATCATCCGCCGCCGTCTCCTCTACCGGTGGTTTTCCTTCCGCCGCCGCCACCACTCGGCCTGGAAGAAATCGATGTTCGGCATTTTCGAGTGGTCGGGCCGGGCGATCGCGGAACTCCGGCAGCCGAGAATAAAAACCAGCGGGAAACCGAAAAGGGTTTCCAGCGGGCTGCGCGAGCGGGCCCTCTCCCTCGCCCGCCCCGGCGATATTTTCGTGACCCGGCACGATGACGCCCTGAGCAATCTCTTCCTTCCCGGCTTCTGGCCGCATGCCGCCCTCTTCCTCGGCAGCGCGGAGCAGCGGGCGAAGCTCGGGGTAAAACTCGCCCCGCCCGTCGAGCGTCTAACCGCCGGCCCTATCCGTTTTCTGGAGGCGAAGAAAGACGGCGTCCGGCTCCGCCCGGCCGACGACACCCTGGCCGTGGACGCCTTCGTCATCCTCCGCCCGCCGCTGGATGCCAGCCTGCTCGCGACCGCGCTGATGAGGGCGATGGATCATCACGGGAAACCCTATGACTTCTCCTTCGACTTCCGGAAATCCGACCGGCTGGTCTGTACCGAGGTGATTTATCGTGCCTATCATGGCTGCGGTCCGGTCACCTTCCTCCTCAAGGAAGTTTCGGCCCGGCCCTGCCTCCCGGCGGAGGAGTTGATCGCCCAATCTCTGGAGCAAGGATTCCGGGTTGTGGCGGCTTGCGGGGTGAGCGGCGACGAATTCGTTACAGGAACCCGGGCGGAGCTCGTTTTGCACTCCAGCCGGAGTGCACTTTGAAGCCCTCATAACCCTCAGGAAACCAAAGTTTCAGAGAGCTTGTGAAATTTTTCACAAATAGCTCTTGCTCCATTACAAAACCCTTTGATACAGCCCCCGCGCGCTTTCGCGAAGCGCTTCCCGGCATGACCCGTCGTTCCATTTTCTCCATTCTGTTCGCACTGCTCTGCTTTGCGGTGCCGGCTTTCGCCGCGGAAGGCGCCCACGAGGCCGCCCACACGGGTCATGACCATCTGCCGGCTCATGCCGAAGCGATCTTCGAACTGGGGCCCTTCGTGATCACGAACTCGATGCTGATGGTCTGGATCGTGGCCATCCTGATCATCGTGGTGGCCCAGCTCGCCACCAGGAAGCTTTCCCTGATCCCGACCGGTCTCCAGAACTTCGTCGAGTGGCTCGTCGAGAGCCTCTATAACTTCCTCGAAGGGATCCTCGGCGCGCACCTCGTGAAGCGCACCTTCTGGTTCTTCGGCACCATCTTCGTGCTGATCCTCTTCACGAACTGGTTCGGCCTCATCCCCGGCGTCGGCACCGTCGGCTGGCAGCTCAGCGGCTCCGGCGTGGATCCGCACGATACCTTCCGCCCCTTCCTGCGCGGCGGTAATGCCGACCTGAACATGACCGCCGCGATGGCCTTCACCTTCGCGCTCCTCTGGTTCTACTGGGCCATCACGGAGAACGGCATCAAGGGTTTCCTCGCCCACATCTTTGCGCCGAAGGGCAAGTTCGGCGGCTTCATGGCAGTGTTCATGTTGCTCGTCTTCGCCTTCGTCGGCGTCTTGGAAGTCGTCTCCATCCTCTTCCGCCCCGTCGCCCTCTCCTTCCGTCTCTACGGCAACATCTTCGCGGGTGAAAACATCCTCGAAAACATGATGCTGGTGGTGGGCAACAACAAGTGGCTCGCCTGGCTTCCGCCGCTTCCCTTCTACTTCATGGAGCTGCTCGTCGGCCTGATCCAGGCCCTCGTGTTCATGCTTCTCACCGCGGTGTTCCTCAAACTGATCTGCGACCACGGCGATCATCACGACGAGGATCACGCCCACTGAAACACTCTCCCGTCCTGACCATGGCAATGACCGTGGGGGCCGGCGAAACCACAACCGACCACGATAATGGAACTCATCGAACTCCTTGCCGCCATCCGCGGTAACCTCCACGTCGCCCTCGCCGCCATCGGCGCCGCCATCGGCATCGGCCTCCTCGGCTCCAAGGCCGCTGAAGCCACCGGCCGTAACCCCGGCGCCGCCGGTAACATCCTGACGCTGTCGATCATTCTCGCGGCGCTCATCGAAGGGATCGTGTTCTTCTCGATCTTCCTCGCGAACAACGCGCAGTAAGCTCTTCCCGGCGCGGAGATCCCCGTGGTCTCCGCGCCACCCCTTTCCTGTTTTCCGATTTCACCGTCTCACCAGCATATCGTCCGATGACTCCGATTTTCGATCTCCTGGCCGCAACCACACCCGCCGTCGAAGGTGAAGGTGGTGGTGTTGTGGGTGAAATCTTCAAGACCTTCCACGTCGACACCCCGTTCTTCGTCAGCCAGGTCATCTCTTTCCTGATCGTCGCGTTCCTTCTCAAGAAGTTCGCCTTCGGTCCCGTTCAGGCCATGCTTGAACAACGCCGCTCCCGCATCGCCGAGGGCGAGGCCAATCTGGTCCGCATCCAGAAGCAGCTCGCCGATTCCGAGGCGACCACCGCCGCGGCCATCGCGAAGGCGAACGAGGAAGCCTCCCGTCTCGTGAACGAGGCGAAGAGCAGTGCCGCCACCCTTTCCGAGCAAAAGGCCCAGGAGGCCATCGCCACCGCCCAGCAGATCCTCGCCAAGGCCGAGGCCGCCGCCCAAGCCGAGCGCGCCGCGATCAAGGCCGAGCTGAAGCAGGAGTTCGGCCGCCTCGTCACCGCCACCACCGCTCAGGTCACCGGCAAGATTCTCACCGGCGACGACCAAGTCCGCATCAACCAGGAAGCCCTCGCCAGCGTCGAGCGCTGATCATTTCTTCCGCCGCCTCGTCATGAAAATCTCCAAGGTCGCCAACACCGCCGCCCGCCGCATTTTCCGGCTCTCCCAGACTGGCGGTCGTCTCGACGAGGCCAAGCTTTCCGCCTCCGTGCGCCAGGTCGCACAGGACAAGCCGCGCGATTTCCGCGGCATCCTCACCGCGCTGAAGCGTCTCGTGCGCCTCGAAATGGAGCGCCGCCGCGTGGTCGTGGAGAGCGCTGCCGAGCTCGACCAGGCTTCCCGCGACCGCATCATTTCCGGCCTCGCCGTGAAATACGGGGTGGATCTCGCCTTTGAATTCCGCACGAACCCCGAACTCCTCGGGGGTCTCAAGGTCCGCGTCGGAAACGACGTCTTCGACGGCTCCGTGAAGGGCCGCCTCGACCGCCTCGCCCAAGCTTTCTGATATTTGGCCCTCCGCCTTTGCTGATAACCGAACACTGAACACTAGCAAACTCTCGTCATGAGCAGCATCCTCCAGGAACTCGAAAAGGAGATCGCCAATGTCACGGCCTCCGTCGAAAAGTCGAACGTCGGCGTGGTCCGCGAAGTCGGTGACGGCGTGGCGAAGGTCGAAGGCCTTTCGGACGTGATGCTGAACGAGATGATCGCCTTCCCCGGCGGCGTGACCGGCCTCGCGATGAACCTTGAAGAAGGTGAAGTCGGCGTCGTGCTTCTCGGCAGCTACGACAAGATCGTGGCGGGCATGGAGTGCTCCACCACCGGCAAGCTGCTTTCCGTTCCCGTCGGCCGCAAGGTGTTCGGCCGCGTGGTGAACGCCCTCGGCCAGCCCATCGACGGCAAGGGCGAGATCGCCGCGGATGCCTCCTACCCGATGGAGAAAATCGCGCCCGGCATCATCAAGCGCAAATCGGTGTCCGTCCCGGTGCAGACCGGCATCATGTCGATCGACGCCATGATCCCCGTCGGCCGCGGCCAGCGCGAGCTCATCATCGGTGACCGCTCCACGGGCAAGACGACGATCGCCGTCGACACCATCATTTCCCAAGCCAAGCAGAACAAGCTGGCGGAGCAGGGCAAGCTGCAGAACCACAAGCCGCTTTACTGCATCTACGTCGCCATCGGCCAGAAGCTCTCGAACGTCGCCCGTATCCAGAAGACCCTGGAAGACTCCGGCGCGATGGAATACACCACCATCGTTTCGGCCACCGCTTCGGATGCCGCCGCGATGCAGTACCTCGCCCCTTACGCCGGCTGCGCGATCGCCGAATACATGATGGATCAGGGCGAAGACTGCCTGATCGTGTTCGATGACCTTTCCAAGCACGCCGTGGCTTACCGCCAGGTGGCCCTGATCCTGAAGCGCCCCTCCGGCCGCGAAGCTTACCCGGGTGACGTGTTCTACCTCCACTCCCGCCTTCTCGAGCGTTCCGCCCGTCTGACGGATGCCGCCGGTGGTGGTTCCCTCACCGCGCTGCCGATCATCGAAACGCAGGCCGGTGACGTGTCCGCTTACATCCCGACGAACGTGATCTCGATCACGGACGGCCAGATCTACCTGGAAACCGACCTTTTCTACCAAGGCATCCGCCCCGCCATCTCGGTGGGTCTCTCGGTGTCCCGCGTGGGTTCCGCCGCCCAGACGAAGACGATCAAGTCCGTCGCCGGCACCACCAAGCTCGACCTCGCCCAGTTCCGCGAGCTCCAGGCTTTCGCCCAGTTCGGTTCGGACCTCGATGCCTCCACCAAGAAGAAGCTCGAGCGCGGTGCCCGCATCGTGGAGCTCTTCAAGCAGAACCAGTACTCCCCGCTTTCGATGGAGATGGAGTCCGTTTACCTCTTCGCGATGCAAAACGGCTTCTTCGATGACGTGAAGGTCAGCGATGTGAAGCGCTTCCAGAACGCGATGGGCGAGTTCTTTGAAACCCGCAAGACCGAGCTCCTCGACAAGATCCGCAACGAAAAGCCGGATCTCAAGAAGGATGCCGCCGCCGTGGATGCCGTGAAGCAAGCCATCAGCGACTTCAAGGCTTCCTGGAAGTAATCGGTTCCTCTTCTTGCTCTTCGCTCCCTGCTCCTAGCTCTCTTCTGATATGGCCAACCTTCGCGACATCCGCCGGCGCATCAAGTCGGTCAAGAACACCGCCCAGATCACGCGGGCGATGCAGCTTGTCGCTGCAGCCAAGATGAAGAAGGCGCAGGACCAGGCGCTGGCCGGCCGCGACTACGCGGACCTGCTCAACCAGGTTCTCGTCAATCTGAAGGAGAACGTGGGCGAAGAAGCCCACCCGTTGCTCCAGCAGCGCGAAGGTGGCAAGGAACTGGTCCTCGTCATCTCGACCGACAAGGGTCTTTGCGGCGCGCTCAATACCAACCTCGGCAAGAAGATCCGCGCCGAGGTTTCGAAGGACGCCGACATCGTCACCGTCGGCCGCAAGCTGCGCAACCAGCTCTCCAAAGCCGGTCGCAACATGCTCGCGGATTTCGAAGTGAGGGATCCTGTTCCTTTCGCCGAAGCCCGTCCGATCGCGAAGTTCCTGACCAAGGCCTTCCTCGAAGGCGGCTACAGCAAGGTCAGCGTTGCCTTCTCGAACTACATCACCGTCATGCGCCAGGAGCCGACGATCGTGCAGTTGCTGCCGATCTCGACTTCCTCGCTTGGCGAGAAGCAGGACTACGAAGGCATGGGCAGGGACGTGAAGGTGACCGAAACCAATCACGCCAACGCGCTTTCGAAGGACTATCTCTTCGAGCCCAGCGGGAAGGACGTCCTCGATACCTTGCTGCCGCTCTACATCAACTTCCAGGTCTACCAGATGCTGGTCGAGAGCCGCGCCTCCGAGCACTCCGCGCGAATGGTCGCCATGAAGGGCGCCACGGACAACGCGAAGAAGTTCATCAAGGAACTCACGCTCGAATACAACAAGCTCCGTCAGGCCGCCATTACCGCGGAACTCCTCGAAATCACCACGGCCATGAGAGCCATGGAGTGATCTCTTGAATCTCTGCGATCCCACCCCGATTTCAAATCACGCCCGCGAACCAAACCACTGATCACCGATCACTGATCACTGATCACTCCTGCCATGTCCAACCAAGGAACCATCGTCCAGGTCATCGGCGCCGTCGTTGACGCCGACTTCTCGAAAGCCACCGCGCTCCCGGGGATCTACAACGCCCTCGAAGTTTACTACAACCTGAACGGCGTCGACACGAAGCTCGTGCTCGAAGTGCAGCAGCACCTTGGTGACGGCTGGATCCGTGCGGTGGCCATGTCCGCTTCGGACGGTCTCAAGCGCGGCATGACCCTTACCGACACCGGCAAGGCGATCGCGGTGCCGGTGGGCAAGCAGGTGCTTGGCCGTATCTTCAACGTCACCGGCGATCTGGTGGACGAAAACGTTCCGCTTGCGAATCCCGAGCATCGCTCGCCAATTCACCGCGCGGCTCCGTCGCTGACCGAGCAGTCCGCCACCACGGAAATCCTTCCGACCGGGATCAAGGTCATCGACCTCATCTGCCCCCTGCTCAAGGGTGGTAAGGGTGGCATGTTCGGTGGTGCAGGCGTGGGCAAGACCGTCGTGATCATGGAGCTCATCAACAACATCGCGAAGGCGCACGGTGGTTTCTCCGTGTTCGCCGGCGTGGGTGAGCGCACCCGTGAGGGCAACGACCTCTACTGGGAAATGATCGAGTCTGGCGTTATCGCCACCGAGAAGGACGAAAAGGGTCACATCGCTCTCGATGACAAGGGCAACCCGATCCTCTCCGCTGAAGGCTCGAAGGTCGCCCTTTGCTACGGCCAGATGAACGAGCCTCCGGGTGCCCGTCTCCGCGTCGCGCTTTCCGCGCTGACCATGGCGGAACACTTCCGCGATGAGGACAACCAGGACGTGCTTCTCTTCGTCGACAACATCTTCCGTTTCTCCCAAGCCGGTTCCGAGGTGTCCGCTCTTCTGGGCCGCACCCCGTCCGCCGTGGGTTACCAGCCGACCCTCTCCGAGGAAATGGCCGGTCTCCAGGAGCGCATCACTTCCACCACCAAGGGTTCGATCACCTCGATCCAGGCCGTTTACGTGCCCGCGGACGACCTTACCGACCCGGCTCCCGCGAACACCTTCGCTCACCTTGATGCGACCGTGGTGCTTGAGCGCTCCCTCGCGGAGCAAGCGCTCTTCCCCGCCGTGGACCCGCTCGCTTCCACTTCCAAGGCCCTCGCGCCGGAAGTCGTCGGCGAAGAACACTACCGCGTCGCCCGTGGCGTCCAGCAGGTGCTCCAGCGCTACAAGGACCTTCAGGACATCATCGCGATTCTCGGCATGGACGAGCTTTCTGACGAGGACAAGCTCACCGTGTTCCGCGCCCGCAAGATCCAGCGCTTCCTCACCCAGCCCTTCCACGTGGCCGAAATCTTCACGAACGTGCCCGGCGCGCTCTGCTCGATCGAAGACACCGTGAAGGGCTTCGCCGAAATCCTCGACGGCAAGTGGGACGATGTGCCGGAAGGCAACTTCTACATGAAGGCCGGCATCGACAGCGTTTCCCGCGACTAATTCAGGAGTTTGCTAGTTTTCAGTGTTCAGTTCGCAGGGAGATTCCCGGAACTGGACCTGAAAACTGAAAACTAGATACTAGTAACTTCCAATGGCTCTCCACCTCGAAATCGTCACCCCGGAGAAGAAGATCTTCTCCGACACCGTCGGCAACGTCTACCTGCCCGGGGCTGATGGCGAGCTTGGCATCCTCGATGGCCACGCCGCGCTGGTGTCCGCCCTGCAACCGGGCGAACTCCGCTACGACAAGGATGGCCGGACCGTGACCCTCGCGATCGGCAGTGGCTTCGCCGAAGTCACCCAGCACAACGTCAAGGTCCTCACGGACATGGCGATGGGCGAGGAACAGATCGACGAGTCGAAGGCCGAGGAAGCCATCCGCCGCGCGGAAGAGCAGCTCGCGAACATCGGCCACGATCACGATGCCGAAGAGGTGGCTCACCTCCAAGCCATCATCGCCAAGTCGATGGCCCAGCTCAAGCTCAAGCGCCGCCCGCGCCACTGAGCCCTGCCGCCCGGTTCCCATAGCATCTCAAAGCCCGTTCCGGTCCGCCGCGGCGGGCTTTTTTTCAAGGAGGGGGTGCGTCCCGCGCCCCTGTCTTTCTCCACGATCTACCGCATCCATCATCCCGAAGGGATGACAGCTCCGGTATCCGGAGGTTGAGGCGCAGCCGACACCTCCGGATCGGTACGCGAAAGGAATCCGATCCCGGAGGGATCGCAGCCTTGTTAGGGTAACCTTCGACCGGTCTACCTCTTCCTCCGCCCCACCAGCGGCAAGCCTAACAGCGCCAGCAAGGCCACCGTCGGCTCCGGTACCGGCGTCGGATTGATCTCCAGAATCCCTTGGAACAACGAAACCCGGTGCGCGTTGTCCCGGTCCGAGAACGAATAGATGCTAAAGGACGAGATCGGCGTCGTGCCGAAATCCAGGAAGGTCCGGTACGCGGGCGCGTTGTTCGGGTTTCCCGCCGGCCCGGAGATCGCATAGGGGATCGACTGGCCATTCCCCGTTGCGATCGTCCCGGCGCTCAGTCCGGTGCCCGCCGTGAAGAGGAAGCCCGCGTCCAAGCCAGTACCGATCGTCCCCGGCACCTGCGAAAAGAATGCCTCCGCTGCGATCGCATCACGGAATCCGTCGGTGCCGGAAAGATCCGTCTTGTCCGAATCCACATCGTCGAGCCCGAGCGATACCAGGAGCACTGGCTCCGAGAACGAGAAGTCCCAGCGCTGATAGTGGAGCAGCGTCCCGCCGAGATTGTTGGCGTCATCCTGCGTCCCGAAGACGAAGCCGGTTGGGTTGCCGCTATCGAGCGTCAGGTTCCGCGTCGCGGGATCCGCAGTGCCCGAATAGGAATTGTAAAAGCTCAGCGTGATGCCGTCTTTCCTCAGCGTCCCGGAGGTCGCACCGTCCAAGTAACCGGTCTGCGTGCTGGCACCGTTCATCCAGACATCGGTGATGAAGGAAAAGGTGGTCGCAGCGGAGCAAGGCAGGCATGCCGGCGCAAAGGCCAGCACCCACAGGGAGGTGAAGGTTTTCATTTTTGGGGGAAGAACAAAGGGGCGAGAGGGCGCGGACCCTAGCGTTTAAGAAATCTTAAGCAAGTCGGATTAGCCTGCTCCCCTGCTTATACCCGCTCCCGAACACCGGCCCTGCTTATCTCCCGATGTCCCAAGCCGTCATCCACTCCGTTCCCGCCTTCGTCCATCCGCTTTGCAGCATCCGCTTCTCCATGTCCGGGAAATGCGCGGCGCCATAGAAAATACACAGCTTCCTCTTCCCCGCCGCCACTTCGCGATCCAGCACCTCCAGGCACTTCGCATTGCGATCGCCGATGATCACGTTCTCCCCGGCCAGGCCGGCGACTTGATCATCGCCCGCACCGAGCGTGTGCACGAGCTCCCGCTTCAACCCGTTCTTGCTCCCCTTGATGATCGAAGTCAGCAGGCGGAAGGAATTGGGTTCCTTCACCGGCTTCTTCTTCGCTTGAAGGCCGGCCTTCAGCATGAAGCCGACGATGTTCTCTTTTCGCTCCGCCTGGAGCGTGGCGAACTCTTCCAGCGAGAGATCGGCATGCACGAAGTTCGCCTTCCGGTAATCGATCTCCTTCATCTGGTAGCTCAGCCCCAGCCACTTTGCGCCCGCGTCGTAGGCACCATGCAGGCCGTCCAGATTTGCTTTGGGCTTTGCCGCCTCCTCCGCCGCTGCTTCCGCATTCGCTACGTAAGCTTCGAGATCCGCGACCCGCTCTTCGATCGTTCTTTCCCGATCCACTGGATCCTCCGCGGATTGTTCCGCGGCTGCAGCTTCCCTTTCTTCATCCGCCTCCCTCTCCTCGAATGCTGGAGCGGCTGGCCGCCCCCCGCCGATCCCTTCATAGAGCACCGCCTCATATCCCTCGAAGCGCCGGTTGAGCGCCTCGTAGTACTTCAGGTCCGCGATGTGGATCGCACCCACCAGTTCCACTTCGGTGTCGCCCTTCGTGAACTTCACCACCGCCGTCTGCAACTCGGTCGCGGCATCCCTTTCCTCGACCCGGATGAATTGCGGCGCTTCGGTGGCGACGGTAGTTGCCTCCGCCTCGGCACGCACGGCCGCCAGCAGACAAGAGGCTACGAAAAGGAAGCGCTTTTTCATCGGCAAGGAATCTTACGCCGGAAAGCGCCACCGGAAAGCGGCATCGTCCTACAATGATGGGCGGTTTTCGAGCAGCCTCATGGCGAAACCGCTCTCCAG
>Ga0307414_10000046_pt1 | contig 133496 bp, 114 predicted proteins | sample DK1Ometagenome_FD_203804 | JGI IMG/M metagenome (GOLD analysis project Ga0307414, IMG submission 203804) | Maize rhizosphere microbial communities from greenhouse at UC Davis, California, United States - DK15-O-3 | ecosystem: Host-associated > Plants > Roots > Rhizosphere > Soil | place: USA...
CCGAGATCGTATAAGAATTAACAGGAGGAATAAGGTTCGGAACTTCAGTCCATGTTGCTGTTCCTACTTTTCTATATCGTAAAGTATAAGTAGCACTTGCCACAACCGGATTCCAGGTTACCAGTGCCGAGTTTGGTGTAACATTGCTTACGGTAACATTCGGAGGTGTAGGATCACATCGTGTGGTAAATGTTTTGATGGCTGTAAATGCACCAGGCCCACCACCACAAACTGCAGCAATCTGCACTTCATAAGTTGTAGCAGGAATTAAGCCTGTCAGCTGAACCGGTGGATTACCGTTCAATGCGGAAGCATTGACGCTTGTCCACGCTGAAGTAGGGTTTGTTACCGGTCTGTATTGTAAAACATATGAATTGTTGTTGGTAGCTGGTGTCCAGTTGACGGTAGCTGAATTGTGCGTTACCGCAGTAAAGGTTGGAGCTCCCGGTGTAACATTGCTGCAAGGTTTTAATCTTACTGCATAATCTTCAACTTCTCCATTAACAGCATTTTGACACATCACAGGTGCACTCGTACGCTTCAAAACAACTCTCATTGTTGTTGTAAACGGTCCTAAATATACACCCGTTGCAGGTACATCAAATGTTGCCGTAACAGGAGTTGTTGTGCTTGGAGCCGAAGTCATGATTCTTTCACTATCCGCAAAGATTCCGTCTCTGTTGTAATCTATATAAGCATAAACAGCATCACTAAAAGTATTTCCCACCCAACCTTTAGAAACAGATAATTGATTTCCTGTAGATCCAATTTCCAAATTGATAAGTGTGGCAGAGGCTGTATAGCTTATATAATTCGTCTGTAAGGAAGTATTATCCATCACAGGGAAGTTAACCGGGGTAACTTTCACATTCGAAATGTAATCGTTGGTCCCTGTACCTGTCATATTACAATAAACTACCGGAGGAGTCGTAAACGACACCGAAGGACTGAAGGCTCCAGTACTTCCGTTACAAATTGTAGCAACCTGTACCTGATATCCTGTCTGCTCTGTAAGGCCTTGAATCGTATGATAACTTTGTCCGGCAGGAAGCGTCAAACCGGCAGCACTTGGAAGCCAAGCTCCGGTAGCTCCTTCTCTCCATCTGATAATATAAGTGGCACCTGCAGCCGGTAACCAAGACACATAAGCGGTTGTAGCTGTTAAATTGGTCGCCATAATATTGGTCGGCGGATTTGTAGTACACGGCTGCAGATCTATAAATTTCACATAATAATCCTCAACCTCACCATTGCTTGTGAGATTTGCACAAGCGTCTGCAGGCGTTAAAAAATAAACAATAACCCGCATCTTTATTTTACTTGTTCCTAAATAAGCATTGGCAGGTACAGCAAAGTTTGCCGTAACAGGTGTGGTATTAGAATATCCTAAATTCATTATTCTTTCACCACCCGGAGTCGTTGAAGGGGTATTATTAAAAACTCCATCTCCATCAAAATCTATCCAGGCATATGTAGAATACGTACCTGCCGAAATAGCTCTTCCAACTGACAGTACATTGTTGGTTGTATTTCGTAATAACGTAATTGTCTTTGTTGGATCTGTAGAATAATCTGTATATGTACTTGGTCCTGAGTTATTACTAAATGTAGGTACATTCGTACCAATCATTGTGATATTGCTAATGTAAGCATTTGTAACAGTTGCTGTACCAGAACTACAATATGTCAATGCAGGGGTTGTAAATGCTACAGGTAAAGAGAAAGCTCCTTGCATTCCTCCACAAATTGTTGCAACTTCAACTTCATATTGAGTCAGCTCTGTAAGATTTGGAATTGTTACATTATTGGTATTAGGTGTTGTCACATTGATTATTTGCCAAGCGCCTGATGGTAAGGTTCTGTATCTTACAACATACGTGGCGTTTGCTGAAGGTACCCATGTAACAGTAGCCGATGTAGTTGTAATATTATTCACCGTAATATTTGCAGGCGGAGCGGTTGTACATGGCTGCAAGGTTGTTCCGACCAATTGAAGCGTCGGAATTACAGAATAACGACTTGTTGCAGTCGGTGGATTTGCAGGACCAGGATTGGTCGTGGTGTTGCGATACGACATTCCTCTGTCAACTCCTGCTGTATAGCTGCCCCAGTTTGCAGTACATGAAGTACCTGTTGAATTTTCATCCACAGCAATCACAACATTACTTGTTCCATCCCAAAGGAAAGGTGTGCTCAATGGAATCGTAACCCAAGTTCCGGCAGTCATTGCAGGTAAAGTACCTGAATATACTTGTTGCAAAGATGATGCTGGAACCCAGCTTGTAGTCGTTGCAAAATTGTTCTGGGCCGTATTTCCCATATAAACAACCCATTGATTATAGTTCAATTGTGTAGCAGCTGTACTTGCTACATAAAATTTAATTGATGTAATATAATTATTGATACCAACGGCTCCAGTTAATTCTGATGCCGTATAAATTTGCTGTGAATAATTATATCCTGAACAAGAATAAACAGGAAGAAAAGAATGCGTAGCTGTTCCGCCACCAATTTGCCCTGGAGTGAATGGGTCTCCAGCAACCCAAAGACTTTTGTCAGTTGGCGAACATACCGATCTTACCCACCAGTAATACGTTGTTCCCGAAACCAAAGGTGTCAAGTTCTCACTTGTAGCGGTAGTTGCCGTACCAGCAGTTGCTGCAACGGGCGGCGTATTTGTTGTAGTGTAATAATATTCATAGCCACTTGCAGGCGCCGGTGCCGGAGCAGCAGGCGCTCCCCAATTGATTGTGGCTGATGTAGGAGTAAGATTAGTTACAGGCAAAGTCACCGGTTCAAAACAAGTCGGAGCCTGTATTACCTGAACTTCATCTAAAAGAAGGTCATCGTAGAAATCTCCATTACCGGCAACATCTTTGTCTACAGTAAACTTCAATTGAATTGTGGCTCCTACATAACTTGCAGCTAAAGGAATACCCACCGTTCTCCATTCCGGAGCGTTGGTATCATTTGCCCAAATCTGAACCCAACCCATACCATTATTCACCTCAACTTTTAATCGATTATTATCACTATTAGGCAAAGATCCGTTAGCACCATCCAAATGATTCTTAAACCATTCAAATTTAACATAAGGAACTGTTAATCCTGTAAGATCGATCTGCGGTGTAATAAGCTCAACGGTGTGTATATTAGTATTTGGCGTACTTGCATCCACCCATGCAAAAGTACCCGCAGGTTTACCACCATTTCCTGTTGCACCATATCCCGCCGAGCTTGAAAACTTCCATTTAACATTGGGAGACGTTGAATTAGAATTTGGGTTTTGGCTTGTCCAACATGTTGGAAGGGCACCCGTACTGAAAGATTGTAAAAAAGGAACCGGTACGGGATTACAGGCTTGTCCAAAAATATTGGAGGAATAAGCCAATAAAAATATTAAAATTAGTAGAAATTTCTTCATATTATAGATATTTGAATCCGAATAGAATCTTTAAATTAAACATAATTTATAAAAATAATCTGTCATAAAAACAGTATAAGACCATCCAATAATCATGGACCATCTTCATTTTCGCTTAAAATAATTGATGAAAGAGTAAAAGTTTTTATCATAGGCTCTAAAATTTGTTTCTTCACAAATTTAATTATTTTTAACTAATTAACAAAATAATTATTACATATATATCAAATATGTTTTTTAAATTATTTAAATTATAAAAAATAAACAAATAAACATGAAAATATTTCTTGTAGTTAAGAATTCGAAAAAATGTAAAATGCACAATTGTTTTCAGATAAAATTGAAAATAATGACTTAAAAATATAACACTTAAATAAATGTATTTTGGATCAACTTCCAAATTTCTTCAAGTGTACTTTTTTCTCTTTTACTTTAATTACGAAAGATGATAATGAAAGGATTTCTCCGGCCATTACGTTTCCGGTTAATGATTTACTTTCGGAATAAGTCTGAGACGGTAAAGACGCTTCATTGATGGAAACGGTGTAAGTGCCAGTTGGCAAAAACGCAATAAAATCACCGTTATCATTGGTGATTATTCGTTGGATCAATGCGTCATTCTGATAAATATTTAAAACAATTCCCGAGCCTCTAGGCTGAAAACTTACAGCAGTTTTTGCATCAAATTCATATTTAATTCTTCCCTGCAAAGTACCACTTTGATGTAATGGAATCATCAAATCGTGATGATATGCATTAATATCAAATGTTTTTTCGTCATAATACCAGCCTTCCTGAATGACCTGCTTCAGATCATATTTTCCAAAAGGTATATTTTTATAGATTATTCTACCTTCTGCGTTGGTTTTAAATGCAATATTGCTGATGTTTATGAGATAATCTTTTGCCGTTTCCTCGCCAAGATCAAAAATATTATTGTTGTTTTTATCATAAAAAGCAAATGCTGTAATGATGGATTTTTTATTAGGATTCAGCGCATTTCCCTGCAAATTTAAAGTTATTCCGGCCTCTATCGTAAAAGTATTGTTTTTGATACTGCCCAAAGAATAATTGTACCATGAAGTGTTGGCGAAAACTCCATACAATCTGCCATTATATTTCAAGTTTAAAAAAGCAGAAGGCGAGCTGCCATAGACAATATCATTGGTATACGAAATACCGGAATTGACATTAATTTTATCCTTCAAAAAATTGTTGGTATAAAACAAAGAGCCGGAAAACTTCCTGTAAGATTCGGTATTTTGAAACATCTTTGTAAACGCATATTCCGAAAGATAATAGCTGCCATATTGAAATAAAGTCGTGAAATTGAATGCCTTATAATTATAATTCCCTGTAAATTTTAACTGAAGCTGCGCATTATCATCGTTTGGATATTTTGCAAAACCTGTTTCAGCATTGATAATTGCCGAATGCTTTTTACTTTTGCTGCTCCAATTAATCGTTTCTGTTAACCTTTGTCCTACAATTTGTTTTTGACCAATGTCGTAAGGATTTCCAAAAAAACTATTATAAGTATTAGACTTTTCAGACTGATAATGATAGCCGAACCCAAACCCGAAATTTCCTTTTTTCGCAAAGTTGATTCCGCTTTCCAATTTTATGTTGTCAGAAGATAATTGTTGCTGAAACAGATTATATTTTGGCGAAAAATTGGAAGCAATGATATTGGCATAAGCAAAATGTTTACTAAAGACTTTTATATTGACACTTTGCTGAATCTGGAGACTGCCGCGCCTGTTTCCGGGATAATAATCTGTGCTGAAAAAAAAAATTCCGTTAAGATTAATATCATTCAATGTCCCTGAATATTGAGACTCGGCTGCAAAAGAAGGCTCAGCTTCTTTTTTATTTTCATAATGACTTATTCCTCCAAATATTTTAGCAGAAGCTTTCCAAAAATTATTAAAGCTGTAATTAAAATCCGTCCCTACAAGGTTGTGCTTTGCCTTTTCGTAAGGATCCGACCTGAAAATATAGGTTGTAGAAATATTCCGTGAATAATTGAGCGGATTAATGGTTCCTCTAACGAAAAAACCATAACCATTGCGCAAAAAGTTTCTTTCGATAAGACTAAAGCTTTGTTCGACAAAACCAATCTCGATCTTTTTATCTTTTGCGTCATTGATAAAGCTGTACTCTGCGCCTCTTCCAAAAAGCGGAACTTCCAGCAACTTGCTCACATTTCCTACCGTAAGCTCATTGTTTTCGTCACGATAAGAAATATAGGTATTGTTTACAATCGGATCTTGCTGCCCGTTGATCATATAAAGATTTCCGCTTACAAATATATATCCGGAAGGAATATTAAACCCGCCCGAACCGATCAGCTGATACATATCCAGATTTTCGCCGACTTTTCTGTAGCTTGCCGTAATTGAGTTTTTTGTAGCATTGAAAAAACCATTCAGCTGATGTCCTTGAAATTTTTGTGTATGTGAAATATTCTGAACCGATATATTGGCATTTCCGAATATCTCTTTATCTGTATTTCTGAATCCTGTAACCGAAACCGTGAAAGCAGATTGCTTTAAAAGATTTCTCGAAGGCAAAAAGCTAAAAGTAAATATAGAATCTTTTTGCACGCCTATTTTCCCTTGTTTTTCAATAAAAATATTTCCGTCATTAAGTTCCGGAATTTTAAAGACAACCACTACATTTTGTGCTTTATTTCCTCTGTTGGAAACTTTCACCGCAATCCGTAAAGAGTCTTCATTTCCCGTTCTGTAAATCTGAGTTTTTTCGGTGCTTATTTGCAATGTATTGTCATCCGATACGTGATGCATTATGACTTTAGAAAAGATTTCAAGATCCTTAAAATCAGACAATTTAACAACAATTTTCGCTTCGCCGGCTTCAGCGGTACTATTTACTAATATTTTTACAGGAATGTATCTATTTTCATTTGCTTTAAGCTTAATTTCAATATTATTACCATTTATGATTTTAAAACCTTTTGGAGACTTCAGATTTATTTTTCCTTTAAAATTTTCAGAATCATTGTTGCTTAAAACAATCATCAGATCAAGAAGTCTGGATTCGTTTTTTGGGGTGCGGTCCTGAATTTCCATTGCAATTTTTCCATCACGGATTTGCCCAAACGAAACGATTGAGCCTAGAAATAGCAAAAAAGTAAGAATTACTCTTTTAAAAACTTCAAATTGCATTTATCAGAATTATTTACTGCGGGGTGATTTCGTATTGCAGAGTTGCAGAATATTCTTCAGGCTTTGCGTTGATAAAATATTCATCATTTGGCTTTGTAAAATATTTTACGTCATAATTGTAGTAATTTCCCTGCGACGATGTTCCTTTAGCAATAAGCTGCGAAGACATATTTAAACTGACCGGATAAATCAAACTTTGATTTTGAAGCAATGGCAACAAAACCAGCTGTACAGTATTTACAGGAATTGAATTTCCTTGCTGAGATGTAAAATTCCCCTGAACAGCACGCACCGTAATCTGATAATTGGTATTGCTTTTTACAGAAATAGCTTTTGGATAAACTACACTCGCACCATCTTTGTAATCCTGAATACTATTAAATTCAAGAACGCCGTTTGCAGCATTTCCATTTACTTTTAAAGATAGTTCGGTCTCATTGGGATTTCCGGAAAGGGCTCCTATCTGAAAATGGAATTGATGCTCCATCTTACCAATAATATTATTGTTTTGATCATATGCCGTGAATTCTACAGGAGCCGTAAACGTGATCCACGAAGGATAAATGCCAAGATAAGAACCACCCGCAACTCTTAAGCTGAATTTCAGCTGCAGATTGTAATATCCGTTGGGTTGCGAAGGCTGATTGTATAAAGCTGCATTTGATTTCGGAATCAAAAAAAACTCTGCACCTTCCTGCATAATGGTATTTAGCGGGACACCGATTTCGGCTAATGAAGGAGTAGGATTCGGATAAGCCTGCCCCACCGCTGAAACCGGCTGAAAAGATATTTTGTTGGCAGGAAAAATATAGTTGCCGCTATTGGCGGTAATGTTTTGCTTCAAACGTGCTGAAAGTCTCCAGTTGGGAATATTTATGTTTCCATTCCCGGCAAAAGTGACGGTATAGGCATCCGGATTTATATTTTCATTATAAGAATTAATTTGTAAATAACTATTTGTCCACGATGAAACCGAGATCTGCGAAAAGAAAACTTCGGAAAACAACATCAATACAACAAAAAGATATAATCTTTTACTCATAATTAAAATTTAATTCACCCATTTCCAGATTTTCAGAATCACCATAATCCAGCAGCACAGACGCCGTATAACTTCCTTTTTCGGGTGTTTCAGTAAAAGGAAACTGCAATTCTCTTTTATTTCCGGGCATGGTATAAAAAATAATAGGATCTGCTGCTATTTTTTTCCCGTTGGCGGTATTGATGATGTCCGCAGTCACTTTTCCGTCTACCCAAATATTTGACTGGTTCTCAAAAAATAATGTCAAAGCATTTTTCTCTTTGTCAAATTTCAAATTTGTAATTTCAATCTTTTTGCTTTTTGCGTTGGGTATTTTATGAAAAATTTTAATGCCAGATCTTATGCTTACTTTGATATTTGCCCCTTTGCTGTCAATATCATCCACGGGATTCATCTGGCTGACATACAAAACTGCGGTATGCGCTGCCAAATTCCCGGAATTGCTCGGAGCTGTAAGTGTAATATTGATATCTCTTCTTTCACCGGGAGAAAGTGAAAAGTAGGCATCCTCTTTTTTTACCGTAATCCAGCTGGCGCAAGATGTAGGAAGCGTGCCGGCAACATACATCATATTCTCTCCTTTTTCATCATATTCCCAGTCACCAAGGCTTACCGCAAGATCTAGCGTATTTTTTGAACTTACGTTTGTAACGGTGATTTTCTCTGTATTGCTGACGCCGAATTCTGATTCAAAATAAATACGCGGAGGCGAAACCGATATTCCTGTCTGTGCATGAATGCAATAAATAGACAAGAAAAAAGCGACGAAAAGAACTATTTTTTTCATGAGAAATTTGATAAAAAGAGAAGTGCTACAACGAATTGCAACACTTCTTATCGATATACAATTACGTTAAAGATTATTGAGATACGATTGTATAAGTCAGTTCGGTCGTGTAAACCGTTGGATCCAGACCTGCAATGTAATTATCCAAATATGCATTGGCACCCGCACCTTTATATTCGATGCTGATTTTTTTGTTAACCCCACCGTTTGTTGAAGTTACCAATGTAGATTCGTTGGCAGATAAAAGAACGTTCTGCGCATATTGTGCACCATTTACAGCTTCAGTACCTGCAGTTGCCTTGATCTGAATTGTGTTGGCCTGAATATTCTTTGCGCCATTCTGCAATGCTGCGTTTGCACTTTTAACTTTTACCTGAAATCCGCCAGTACTGTAAATATTTAGGTGATCTGCATTTACCGAAGTTACACCGTTGGCATAATCGTCTTTTGTAACGTAGTCTAAATTAACGATCTTTTGAGAATTGTTGACAATAAGTGTCTGAATTGGCTTTAATCTAACATTTAAAGTTACATTTTGTGCATTCATAGTTGCAAACCCCAACATTCCAAAAGAGGTTAAGATGAATTTTTTCATTGAAAATTGTTTTATTGTTTCTGTCTTAGTTTCCGGCTGCAAAATTACTATCCTTTCGAGGAAACGATATTGTAAAAAAAGACGTATTTTTTGTAAAATTTAACAGCAATTTAATCAACGAAACAACAATGCATTTTTGCAGTATTTAAGGGATTCAACAAGGATAATTAAAAGATATAAAATCAAAAAGAAAAGATACTATATTTTTCCTAAACCTTTTTAACAAACCTTATAAATTTAGCATATCAAAAATCCACAATATATTATCTATTACATAACGATTTTTTAACCATAAATTAATTTCTATTGCGAAATGATAGTGTATACCATTAAAGAATTTTGATCATTTGTGACACAACTTAGATTACTGAACGAGTCTTCAAATTCGGAAGCAGCGACCGGAATTTTCTTTTCGATCGTTCCGTTGCCTATATTTGCAATCGAAAACTCATTGAAACACCTGCTTTCATCAATATTCGAATTTGAAATATCTACTTCATCATTATAATAAGGCTTGTGTAATGCATTTATCTGGTAGCCATATATATTGGTAACCACTAAATGATCAACATTTAAAAGATTTTCTGATGTATTATTGTTTTCAGATTGATTATCTGGTTCATTTTGTGCATCAAGTACAAGAATCTGCGCAGGAAACAGCCTTACATTTAATACATGTTGATCGGAAACCTGTCCGGATATGAACGCTACACAACCTAGAAAAAGGAAAGTAATAGTTTTAGTAAACATATTAATAGATGAATTGGTATTATAAATCTACAACTTTATACCAATATTCCTCTCATTTCGGACGGTTTTTTTCCGCTGTGTTTTTTCACGAAATTGCTAAAGTTACCTTCATCATTGAAACCCAGCTCATAAGCAATTTCAGACATTGTAGAATTTGAAAATTTAATTGCTTTTTCACATTCAACTTTTATTTTCTCAATAATGATTTGCTTTGCCGATTTTCCATATACATATTCGGTCATTTCGGTAAGCCTTCTTGCAGAAATTTTTAGTTCTTCGGCATAATGCGAAACTTTTTTGGCATATTTAAAATCGCGTTGCAATAATATTTTAAACCTGTTGACGTAAGAAACAAATTCCAGTTTTTCATCATTTTCCGCTTTGTGATGCTCCACATATAAATAGGCATCCAAAATAAGCCCTTCGATCGCATTGTGTGCAGCCGAAATATACAGGCTTTCATCTTTTGTCTGGAATTTGAGAAGCCTTTCTATTAATATGATGTTATTATATTCATTATTCCCGAAATAAGGAGCAATAAAAACCTCAGAATTGCAATTAAAAAAAACCTGCGAATTTAAAAAAATACTGTCTTTTGAAGATTTGTCATAAAAACCTGACGAAAAAGCAATCACATAAATCTCCTTTCCTTGAGCCTCGCCAAACTCAACATTCTTTTGCGGGCCTACGAAGACCGCATTGCCTCCTTTTATCAAAAAATCTACATTTCCTACCTTTAGATCCAAATCTTCACCGACCAAAAAAATGCAGAAATATTCTAAAGTATTGAATTTTTTGTTGTAATTATTTCTCTTTATGATGTCACTTACCAAATTAATGCTAAAGCCTATTTTGTTAAGTTGATTAGTTATCTGATACATTGCGACATATGCTTAAAAATTATAGCTGATTTTAAAAATTTTTCAAAAGTATAACAAAATATTTACATGCAGTTCTAAATTTATTAATTTAACATTAAATGAGAATTATAGTAGAATTCTATGAAAACAATACTATTTTTTATTGACAATACATAGCATTATTCTTTGAAATAATTGTTAAATCTTTTACAGCTACTTTTAGAAATTAATTGTCCATTTTTTTAGAATTATTTCTGATTTTTTTTGTTTTTCCTTCTAAAGGCATTGTTTTGTTTTTGAATTTTCTAAAATTTGATATCGAAGTCAAAATACATATCTTTGCATCTCAATGAAAAGAGCAACTTACATATTTTCTCAAATTACACCGCCTTGATTTCTTAGGTAAAATATTATTATTCCTCTAATTTTTTTTGGAGACTTTTCTTGTGTTATCATTTCATCTTTATCAAATCTAGGAAACAACTATAATAGTTTATGGAAAAAACCATATTTAATAATAAATTCTTATCTAATATTAATTTTAAAACAGAAATTTTAGCAGGATTGACGGTTGCAATGACCATGATCCCCGAATCTTTATCATTTGCAATTCTTGCCGGATTATCGCCTCTTACCGGATTATATGCTGCATTTTTGATGGGCATCGTAACGGCTGTATTAGGCGGAAGGCCCGGAATGGTCTCCGGCGGTGCAGGCGCAACTGTTGTAGTTTTAATTGCACTGGCATCTTCACATGGCGTAGAATATCTTTTCGGCGCTGTCATTCTTGCCGGAATACTTCAGATTCTGGTCGGAACCTTAAAGCTTGGGAAATTTGTAAGGCTAATTCCTCAACCTGTCATGTATGGATTTCTGAACGGGCTTGCCATTATTATTTTTATGGCACAGGTTGCACAATTTAAAACCGTAGAAAACGGGCTTGCCGTATGGATGCAGGGTTCAGCTCTTTATATTATGGCAGGATTAACCCTTTTGACCATTGCAATTGTCATGTTATTTCCTAAAATAACCAAAGCCGTACCTTCATCTCTTGTCGCTATTATTATAGTTTTTGCTTTAGTTTATTTTTTAAATATTGACACAAAAAAAGTAGTTGACATAGCCTCGGTAAGCGGTTCTTTACCATCTTTTCATATTCCTTTGATACCGTTTAATTTAGAAACTCTTCAAATTATATTTCCGTATGCTGCAATCATGGCGGGAGTTGGGCTAATAGAATCCCTGCTGACACTCAATATGGTAGATGAAATCACCAACACAAAAGGGAAATCCAACAAAGAGGCTATCGCTCAAGGTGTCGCAAATATGACAAATGGATTTTTTGGAGGAATGGGAGGCTGTGCAATGGTAGCTCAAACTTTGGTAAATATTGATGCAGGAGCACGAACAAGAATATCAGCAATCATCGGAGCTGTAACAATATTGGTTATTATTCTTGTGGGCGGTCCGCTTATCGAGCAAATTCCAATGGCAGCTTTGGTAGGCGTAATGATGATGGTCGCTATCGGCACATTTGAATGGGCATCTTTCCGTATTATCACAAAAATGCCGAAATCTGATATTTTTGTAGGTATTCTGGTCGCAACCATTACAGTAGTTTTGCACAATTTAGCTTTGGCAGTTTTAGTGGGTGTTATAATTTCGGCTTTGGTATTTGCTTGGGATAATGCAAAAAGAATCAGGGCAAGAAAAACAATTGATCAACACGGACACAAAGTTTACGAAATTTATGGGCCTTTATTTTTTGGAAGCACAACTTCATTTTTAGAAAAGTTTGATGTTGTTTCTGATCCCGAAATTGTAATTATAGATTTCCGTGAATCTCGCGTTGCAGATATGTCTGCAATCGATGCACTTAAAAAAATTACCGAAAAGTATAAAAGTCAGAATAAAAAAGTAGTTTTAAAACATCTGAGCGCCGATTGTATAAAGCTGCTCGATAATGCCGACGGATTTATTGAAGTGAATATTTTCGAAGATCCGACTTACAAAGTAATGCCGAAACAGTAATTTAACTAAATTCTACAAGTTGGTTTTATGAAGCTCGCTCAAGCTTTGCGAAGCAAATTTATTTGTCTTTGCTTTCTAAAATATAAAGTTTAATAATAAATCTTTGTATCTAGTAATTTTTTGAAACTATTATCAACTTCTCTTGTCCTGAACTGAGGTTATTTAAAGCTTTTGTTTGGCTTAAAAATCAATAATTTTATCCTAAAACTTCATAAAAAAAGCAGATAACAATGATGTTATCTGCTAAGTTTCAAAAAAGATTGTAATCTAATTATGCTATACGTACGTTAACTGCGTTAACGCCTTTTTTACCTTCTTGTACGTCGAATGTTACGACGTCATTTTCGCGTACATTATCGATCAAACCTGATGTGTGTACGAAAATGTCCTGACCACCACTTGTTGGTGTAATAAATCCGAAACCTTTTGTTTCGTTAAAGAATTTTACTGTTCCTTGTTGCATTGTATTATGTATTAATTACTGAGTTGTTGACATTGTTAAAATTATTGCCATGATAAAAATACCAGGACATTAATAAATCTTTTTGCGAAAAAATACTGATGTTGATTTTAAGAGACTGAATAATTCAATTTTCTCAAAGGTACTGCACCTGAAATTGATAACAAAAATTAGCATCTGAAAAAGCTAAGGCTGAGAAAAAAGAGTAAACTCAAAAATTTCAGAAAAGCATCGGCAGGAGCCTGATTATTCTGCAAATATAAATATAATAAATGAATAAAAAAAATATTTAACCATTTATCTTTCTTATTGCTATAAAACTATTCTTTTTTCATGTTAAATTTTAGCATAATTTATAGGCTAAATGATTTATATAATGATGGAATGGTATTTGTCAGCAATATCTTACAAAATCATTAATCATGAAAATTGCAACGTATAATGTAAACGGCATCAATGGCCGCCTTCCGGTACTTCTACGATGGCTTGAAGAAGAAAAACCAGATATTGTTTGTCTTCAGGAACTGAAAGCTCCACAGGAAAAGTTTCCTATAAAAGCAATCAATGATGCCGGATACAAAGCAATCTGGGAAGGCCAGAAAAGCTGGAACGGAGTTGCAATACTGTCAAAAAAACATGAAATAGTAGAAGTACAAAGAGCTCTTCCCGGTGATGAAGACGATATGCAAAGTCGCTATATCGAAGCTATTATTGATAAAATGGTCATTTGCTGTCTCTACCTTCCCAACGGAAATCCTTATCCGGGTCCCAAATTTGAATATAAGCTTTCATGGATCAAACGTCTGAAAAAAAGAGCTGATGAACTTATAAAAATGGAACTTCCTGCCATACTTATCGGCGATTTCAATATCATCCCAACCGATCTGGATGTTTACAAACCTGAAAGATGGATTGATAATGCACTGTACAGAAAGGAAGTAAAAAAAGCATATCAGGATATCCTTCAAAAAGGGTGGCTGGATTCTATCCGGGCAGTATTTCCTGATGAAAAAATATTTACTTTTTGGGATTATTTTTACAAGTCTTATGAACGAAATGTCGGGTTGAGACTCGATCATATTTTGTTGAGTCCATACCTTGCTCCGATGCTGAAATCCGGCGGTATAGACCGTCAGGTAAGAGGATGGGAAAAAAGCAGCGATCACGCTCCTGTCTGGATTGAAGTGGAGAATTAAAATTTTTTAAATAATTTAAGTAATAACTGTTTGATAATTAATTATTATTTTAATCAAATCTTTTTAGTTATTATTATTTTGAGAAGATTAAGAATACATTTGTATAATAAAAGTTATTTATGATTGTTGAATTTTCGGTTCATCCCTCATTTGATTTTCTTACAAAAATTGCAGATGTTCTCAATGTGCAGCTTCAAAACAATACATTGATATTGCCGCCAAAACTTGGTGAAGGATATATTAAAAAAGTTGAAATAGATCAACAGATTAAGCTTGTAATGCATCATTATAAACTTAATCAGGAATTGCGCCTGAAACGTATTTCTGCTACCGAAAAAAACGATTTAATATCGATTGTGCTCAATAGCCAGGAAATACCTTCGCAGGAATCTACGGTGAAAAAAGCGGTCATACGGGATCTCACAAATAATCTATCTTCAATTCAGGTTGCATCAAGCTCCATGGAAACAGAAAGCATTTTTCACAAAAACTCTGAAGTTTTCTTTGCAGTCATCGGCATTAGCTCAACATCTCTAAAGTCTTTGCTCAGACTGCCCGAAAACGATAAAATGTATAAAATTATATTTGGAGAACAGCCATTTTTCTTTCATGAAAGAATAACACCCAATATATATAAACTGATAAAGCAGCTGGTCGATATCAGAGAAGATCACGTATTGGAGCATCTTTTTTATAAAGCTAAAATCACGGAACTGATCTATCTTACATTCAGCAAAATTCTAAAACGCTCTGAAGATTCTCATGGTCCTATTAATAATCGCGAACTGGAAAAATTATACGAAATCCGTGCGATGCTAATCGAAAACGTGAATACTCCTCCCCGATTACCAGATCTTGCAAAATATGCAGCAATGAGCGAAACCAAAATGAAACAGCTTTTTAAACAGGTTTTTGGTGATTCTGTATACAATTATTATCAAACATTGCGAATGGAACAAGCTGCCATTCTATTAAGACAATCTGAAAATTCTGTCTCTGAAGTTGGTTATCAGTTAGGATTTTCAAATTTAAGCCATTTCAGCCGTATCTTCAATCGTCATTACGGGATGACACCAAAAAAGTTCAGCTCCGCCGTTTTAGACTAAAATAAAGTCTGAATTGTATATTTTACCTGTTTTAGCCTAGCTAAATTTGTATTATAATTTAAAATTTAGCAAAAATGAAACTTTTACAACCTTATAGAAAAAATGGTTTGGAATTGAAAAACCGTATTGTTATGGCTCCCATGACAAGAAGCAGAGCAATCAATAATATACCGAACGAATTGATGGCTCTATATTATGCACAGCGTACCGGCGCCGGTCTTATAATTACCGAAGGCACGGCGCCGCTGAAAGAAGCTTTAGGCTATCCGCGAATTCCCGGAATATTTAATGAAGATCAAATTAAGGGATGGAAATTGGTAACCGACAAAGTTCATTCCGATGATACTAAAATCTTCGTTCAGCTGATGCATACAGGAAGAATAGGACATAATGATAATTTGCCGGAAGGAGAACATCTTGTAGGCCCGTCTGACATTACTGCATCCGGTACAATATTCACCGATACCTTGGGAATACAGGATTTCTCCCGACCAAAAGCACTTGATGAAGCAGGAATTGCGAAAGTAAAAGAAGGATTCATTACTGCGGCAAATAATGCTGTTGAAGCCGGATTTGACGGAATAGAAATCCACGCGGCAAACGGATATTTACTTGAACAATTTTTAAATCCTAATGTGAATACCCGCACAGATGCATTTGGCGGAAACTTTAAAAACCGAACAAAATTAACACTGGAAATAGTGAAAGATGTGATTCGTGAGATTGGAGCAAATAAGTTGGGAATACGGTTTTCTCCATTTTCCACATTAGGCGACCTGCAACATTATGATGAAAAAGAAGTGGAAAACACCTATTTATACCTTGCAGCTGAGCTTAATAAATTAAATATATCTTATCTGCATTTCGTTACATCACCTCAAATCAAAAATGAAATGATGAATGCAATACGGAATACATTTGATAATACATTAATTCTAAGTTCAGGCTTCACATCAAATAGTGCAGAAAATGCCATTCAGGAAAACAATACCGATTTGGTTGCTTTCGGCAAGGTTTTTATTGCCAATCCGGATCTTATTAAAAGGATAGAATTGGGTGCACCACTTAATCAGCCCGACTTTACAAAGCTTTACACTGAAGGCCCTGAAGGATATACAGATTACAAAATATTTGACTTTGTGAAGTAATTTAAATAGTATTGAAGCTTAAATCAATATATAATTCGAAAAATGTGTAATTGAAATATTCCAAAGAAGCTTCTTCAGAGGCTTCTTTGGAATTCTTTAGTCTTTTTCACAGCATTATTTTGTCTTTAGCATTTAAACCCATATCACTTCGCAACTATTGCCCATTCCAATAGAATATGTTATTATTGTTTCAGAAATAATCAATCCGTTTTATTAAAAGAACATGGTCAATTTATATCGTAAAATAGCTCTTATTGAAGGTTTATCTTATTTAATTTTATTGTTCATAGCAATGCCTTTAAAATATATTTTTAATATTTCGGAAGCTGTAAAGTATTTTGGCTGGATACACGGAATTTTATTTCTAGTATTTATGGTAATCCTGATTGTAACGGCATTTAAATATAAATGGAGCCTAAAAAGAGTTATCGTTTATTTAATAGGTTCAGTCTTGCCTTTCGTACCTTTCATATTAGATAAAAACTTAAAGAAAGAATATAATATTAGCTAGAAAAGAGCTTCATTTCTATTAGATTATTTTATTGCTGCATTAATATTTTACCATACATTTTAATTGTTTCCGCCTGATCATTTGAAACATCCTGAATATAAATTTGTGAGAAACCACAGCTTTTATCTTCATTGAGCCATTCCAGATGTTCGTTCGGATCTGATGAAACGCGGATCACTTTATTTGTTTGCTCAGGAGTTATACTTTCGACAGCGCTGTCAAAATCATCAGGAGTTCTGATTTCCGCCTGCAATTTTGCACCGAGTACTGCGTGGCGCCAATTGTACCAAGCTTCATATTCAGCTTTTTTCTGATCTTTATCGTATGCCATGATTGCCTGCAGATACATTGATTCTTTATTTCCACCACCCTGCTGATAAGCATAAATAAATTCCTGCTGCTCTTTTAAAGGCTTAATTACGGTGATGATCCCATCACTGCATTCAGCCAATTCATGAGCCGATTCTTTGGATAATGCAGCGACAAGAAGCTTTGGCTGAATCGAAGGTATTGTATAAAGCTTCGTATCATACACCTGGAAATATTTACCTTCATAATTGACTGTTTTACCCTGAAGTAAATTTCTTATGATATAAATTGCTTCTTTCAACCTTTCATTTCGTTCACTTTTGACTGGCCAATGGCGATTGGTAATATGCTCGTTTAGCAGCTGTCCGCTTCCGAAAGCAATCCATAATCTACCGCTATACATGGAAGCTAAAGTTGCAATATATTGAGCAATGATAACCGGATGACATCGTTCTGTAGGTGAAGTTATAACGCCGAAAGGAAGATCAACTGTATTCATCGCACTTCCAAGCCAAGGCCAAGATGCAATGGATGCGCCCTGACGTTTGCTCCACGGATAAAAATGATCCGAGCACGATATTCCATTAAAACCGTTGGCTAGCGCAATTTTTATATTGTTTAAGTGCTCAAGAGGAGTATATCTTTCTAATGAACAATGATATCCAATAAGTGTTTTCATATGACTTAGTTTATAAAGGAGATTTAAATTTCTTAAGCTCGTTTGTTATAAGATCGAATGCTCTTTGTCGAAGTTCGGAATTTCCATTTTTTAATGCTAATAATATATCATAACATTCTCTCAGGAAACGCTCAGCAAATGACGGATCATTTTGTGAAATTTCTTTGGCGTTATCAATAATATCGGCATATTTAATTGTTTGGGCATCGGAACTGATGCTTTTCATCCGCATTATTTCTTTCTTTTTTCTTTTAAATCTATTTAATTTCGGAAAATCCTTTTTTATATAAACATCGGTTAATTCAACAACCATTTTTACGGTTAAAATACGTTCTGATTCGTTCATATAATTTTTTAAAAATAGCGATATATCATCACTTTTAAGCGGAGTATCTTCAATGACATCATGCAATATCGCAGCAGCTAATACAGGTAAATTATCGGTATACTGACTGCAAATTTCCATTACTCTTATCGGATGTACAATATATCTGTCCGAATTATATTTTCTGGTTTGATCACCGTGCGCATGGTCTGCGAATTCTATAATTTTATTGATTATTTCTGAACACTCCATACTTATTTATATTAAAAGTTTACATTAAATTTATTTGTTTTTTGTAAGAGTTTGAACAAAATAAATGCCAAGGAATACCGGATACTTTCCCATTTCACATGCTTTTTAACGATTAATTAAAATTGAATATTTCCTAAATATTAATATTATAATATCCTGGTAATACACTTGTTGCTTATCTTTGCAGACGATATAAAACATTATGATGAGATTTTTTATTATTATACTTACTTTATTTTCTTCCGCCGTTTACTGTCAAGATATTACTGAGTTTAATACAATTTATACCAAAACATATTTAGAAACTTCACAAAAAGATTTTAATAAAGCTTTAAAAATAGCAGATTCACTTTACACTATTTCCGAGACTCCGGTACTGCAGGTCAAAAGTTTAATGCTTTCTGCAACTTTATACGATCAGTCCGGCGAGTTTGAAAAGTCTTTAAATTATGCTTTAGATGCTGAGAAAATCATCGAAAAAACTGATAACAGTATTTGGAAGGCTAAAATTTATGGTTTCTTGGCGACCCATTACCGATATGTAAGGCTGTTTGATAAATCAAAAAAATATGCAGAATTGGGTATCAATGCTGTAAAAGACATTGCAAATAGTGATGTAAGCAATAATATGATGGCAATGATGATGCAGGAAATGGCATATTATCAAACTGAGCAAAAAAACTATAAAGAATCTATCGACAAACTTGAGAAAGCAAAGCATCATTTGGCTAATATCAAGGGAAATACGGACATTACATCAATCACAAATGAGCAGCTTTTGGGCTATAATTATTATGCTCTCGGAGACTTTGACAAATCATTTATGCATTATCAAAATGCTCTTAAACTATCAAAAAAATTTCCGGAAAATTATCTTGTCGGACTTATTCACAACGGTTTCGCCTCTATTTATCTAAAAAAGAAAGAACTAGATAAAGCAAAAGAACATCTTGACATTGCGAGAAGAATTGCTGATGAATCTAAATATCTTGCACTGAAAAACGAAGTTTATAATACTTCAGAGTTGTATTATTCTATGACAAAAAATATTGATGACCTTATTAAAACACAAAAAAAACACGATACAGTAAAAAAAACACTTCAGAAGGAAATGGAAACCTTCGTCAACAAATCTTATTCTCAAATTGATAACGAAAATATAAAAATCAAAAAAACAGATTCTATAAAAAGTATTATCATTGGTATTGCTTTATTGTTGATAATTATTGCAATCATATTTTTTATCTTTTATCGAAATAAACAGAAAAAAAACATTGAAGAATTTAAAAAATTATTAAAAGATTTAGACAAAAAACATAATGAATTGATCAGCAATGAAAGTCCTGAACCAATTGATAAACTGGCAGCTGAAGATGAAAATTATTTGATTAATGAAGAAGAAATAACGATTCCGGCCGGAACGGTAAAAAAAATATTAGACAAACTTAAAGAATTTGAAAACTCCAAATCTTTTACCGACAACAGTATTTCGCTTCCTTTTTTAGCTTCGTATTGTGAGACGAATATAAAATATCTGTCTTACGTAATCAATACTCATAAACATAAAGATTTCAGGAATTACATCAATGAGCTCAGAATTGACTTCGTTGTTGATAAGCTTCGAAAATTTCCAAAATACAGAAACTACAAAATCGCAATTCTTGCAGAAGAAGCTGGGTTTTCTTCACCCAATAAATTTTCAACAATTTTCAAAAAGGTAACCAACATTACACCTTCCCTTTTCATAAAATATTTAAACGAAACTGAAAAAAAATAATTAACTTAATTTTGCTTCATTAATAATGGTAAAATTAAATTTATTATTTAACAATTTATTGGATACATTTCTTCCGTATTCAATAATGAGCACCAAATAGCGAACAAAAATTACTGAATGTACTTCAATTTAATAGTTGATTAGTACTAAATCAGGAATTACTCTTTACATAAAACGCGCAAGTAGACATTTGCATTTAGCTAAAAATCAGCATTTTATACTATTAAAAGTTTCGTATTCGAGAAAACGATAATGTAAAAGCTTGTGTCCGGCTAAAAGCAACTGTAGCTTTGCGACACTTAAGAAAATAGACGATTCTAAAGAACAATGATTGAAAACATGCGAGATATTTTGCATGTGATTTACTTACCCTCCAAACTAATTATATATTAAAAGTTTTATCAATAAGCTATATATAATTAGTTTTTTAAACTTTATTACAAAACATAATTATGATAAACACAAATCGAACTTCATTTCTACCAATGAACAAAGACAATTTCGGACTTTTTATTTTTTTTCTTTTATTTTTAATTTTTCCACAAAGCAGTTTTGCGCAAACAAGGGTTATCGTAAATCCCGGTCTTGAGTTTGGCGTAGTAAACGGAGGTTATGGCCAATATGATGCTAACTTTGGCTTTGGTGCAACATTTGATGCCGGTTCAGCGCTTACTTCGCCTTGGTATACTTCCCATCCTACTCAGGCTGGTGCTTGTGCGCCTGGTTTTTCCGGAGCTTGCCATCCCATTGAAATTTGGGGCAGCGGATTTCAGGGAGTGCCGGCTGCACAGGGAACCAACTTCGTCGAACTGAATGCTTTTGTAAGCTCCATGATCTATCAAAATATGTATCTGGCAACAGGTGACGTGATTACTTTTTATTTCAGACACAGAGCCAGAACACTTACATCTGAACGAGCAGCCATGGTTATTGAGGATCAGAATCAGGTAAATATAGCTACAGTACGCTTAACAGCTTTACCTGCAAGTACAGGTGCTTGGTCCGTTAACCAGGGAACTTACGTTTTTACAGGTACTTCCGGTGTCTACAGAGTAGGATTTAGAGCAATTGCTACAGGAGGAAATCCCGGCTTGGGTAATTTGCTGGATGATATTAGAATCACGCTTAATCCTCTTATTGATCTTAAGTTTTCTAATGCCTTAGCGTCTTGTGAAGGATCAAGCAATGGAAATTTATTTTTGAGGATCAACGGTGCTGTAACAGGAACGACTACTGTAGCGGTTCAGTTGATAGACCCGGCAAATGGTACGCCTTTTATTACAGATAATGACATCAGCTTAACAGGGGTTACAAACTCAAATGGAACGCCAATAATAACTCATACACCGGGAAGCAGTATTTATTTAATAACCATACCGCCAGGAAATTATGATGGTGGCGTTACACCCGGATATGCAAGCCCAACTAATGACGAAGACGGAATTGCAATTAATATCACGTCGGTGAATGATGCTATTGATGAGCCGCAGGAAACCTTTAAGTTTGAAATAAAACAACAAGGCACAAATGGTTCTACAAGCAATTTTCTTTCAACTTCTGCACCAATATTTGGTGATACATATTATCCGGCAACCAATGATTATTTTATACAAAAGTGTGTATGTTATAATGATGCAAATACTGGAGTTTCTGGTGTAGATTCCAAACAAGGTATTACACTTTTGAAAAGAGCGGGCACCGATAATGGCAATTGGCCCATGATCAGAAAATCTGCACACACTGTTTTAGAATCCAACACCAAAGGTTTTGTACTTACGAGATTGACAACAGCTCAGGTGAACGCCATCGTATCACCACAGGAAGGAATGATGGTATATGACACCACTGCTAAATGTTTAAAACTATACAACGGAACAGCCTGGAATTGCTTTAGTACGCCAGCTTGTCCATAATTGTAAGATTTTCAGAATATCAAAGTTCACATTACCAAAATAATAGAATAAAATGAAAAAAATAATAATAACAATTTTTATAGGAATGATTGCGTTGTCAAAAGCTCAGGTCATTATCGGAGACGCAATTGGTACGGCAGCTATAAAGACTTCTGTTTTGTTAGAGTTTGCAGCCAACCAAAATAAAGGAATTGTTTTGCCCTACGTAAGAACATTACCGGCTACTCCTGCAGAAGGAACCATGGTTTTGGATGCAAGTAATCCTGGCGCAGCACGCATAAAATATTACAATGGAGCCTGGATAGATCTAAGCGGACAAGATGCCAATGTCACAAGCGCCCTTACATCTCAGCCTACAGCAGCACAAACGCCGGAATCATCTGATGCAAAAGTAATAATTGGAGCTAATTCCAGCACGGCAGATGGAGTTTTAGTTTTAGAATCTACTTCAAAATCAATGGTTTTACCAATCGTGGATGATGTGCAGAATATTCCGAGCCCATCTCCGGGAATGATGGTTTATATAAACAAAGCCGGTGCAAAGCGCTTAGCTGTTTTTAACGGCAGCAAATGGTCTTTTTGGAAATCATAACAAATAAAACCTATAATCACAATAAGCTTTCCTAGGTTGTCAACAAATTATGAAACCTATTTAAAATTATTATTTATTGTTGATTGCTTTGCTTTCTTTTAAGTGCATCATCAATAAATAAAACATATTAACCCGAGCATAATCGCTTGGGTTTATTGTTTATTATAAATATGAACCAAAACTCATCATACTTGAATAACAATTTTAATAAATTTTTGCAGCAAACGAAACCACTCTCATTGCATCGGCATTTCACAACACAACAGACATAGTTTACTTAATAAACATTAAATACATCAATTATTACTATTAAATATTTAACTTTTTTAATTATTTGGCAATTATAATTAATTTTTATTATATTTGATATAAACTAACTAATGCCATTCGATATGAAGAAAACTCTACTATTATTTATTTTATTGATCTCACAAACTTTTTTCGCTCAGGCAGATTGTTCAACTGCTTTGTCAGTTTGTGGAAATTCGAGTATTACATACAGTCCTACAGGAATCGGGGCAGTCAACGAATCATTGGGAGGATGCCTTATTACTGGCGAACACAACTCTATCTGGTATAAGCTTACGATTGCAACTTCAGGAACACTTACTTTTGATCTTGTCCCGAATGATCCTGCCGCAGATTACGATTGGGCAGTTTATGGGCCTAATGTTACGTGCGGAAGTTTGGGGACACCGATACGCTGTAACGCAGCAACTGTAATTGGAGTTGGAGCATCAACCGGACTCAACATGACAAGCACCATAACAAATGCCCCCGGAGGTTCATTGACGCCTTATTGTCAATATTTAGATGTTGTAGCTGGCCAAACTTATTATTTATACATTGATAATTGGGTAGGTGCCGGAAGCACCACTACCGCACCATTCTCTCTTACCTGGGGAGGAACTGCAACATTAGCTTCACCCTTTACGGATCCTGCTTTGCAGCCTAATCCATTTGTTCCGCCGGGATTACCTGCCGCAAATCCTAACGACCCAAGAGAAGTATTGATTTGTGTAAGTCCGGCCGTTTTTGATTTCAGCACTTTATCTTCAGGAATACTGAATGGGAACCCAAATTTCATAGTTTCTTACCATACAACTCAAAATGATGCATTGGCAGGAACAAGTCCTATTACTACTCCAATTACTGTAAATACAACAACTGTTTATTATTACAGCGTTCATTATCAGGATCCTGCTAATCCCAACAATCCTATCAACTTTTGTCGTCAAATCGGGCCTTTTAAATTTAAACAAGGCAATATAACCGCTCTTGATAAAACATTAAGGGCCTGTAATAACAACAAAACAGGAACAGCAATATTCAATTTGACTTCGGCAAATGTTTTTATCGGTTCTAATGTTACTATAAAATATTATCCGACGATGGCAAATCTGACTGCCGGAACCGCAGAAATCACCAACCCAACCCAATATGTATCTGCAGCCGGAATAGTTTATGCATTGGTGAAAACTGCAGAAGGCTGCTCAGATACTGCTGCTATTACACTTAGTTTTTATCCTGAATTTACAGTGAATGATGGAATTATCCGCTCTTGCTCCTTAATAGAAAATGTAACCACAGCATCTTTTAATTTAACAATAGCTTCGGTTACTACACAATCAGGGACAACAAAAAAATATTACAAATCCATTGCAGATGCAATTAATGGAACTAATGAAATCTTAACTCCGGCAATATATATTTCTCCAAGTGGTGTAGTTTATGTAAAAGTAATAGATGAGTACGGATGTTATAATATTGCAAAATTAACTCTTGAAGTCATTTCTCCAGTTTATTCACAGACTTTAAAAGATAAAATCATATGTATTGAAGATAAAACAATTTTAGATGCAGGCGCAGGATTTGATGGTTATGAATGGAGCACCGGTGCGACTACACAATCTATTTCTAATGTAGGAGTTGGAACCTATTGGGTAAAATTAAAAACCGGTGAATGTGTTTCATATCAATCAGTTAAAGTATATGCTCCTGAGCAGCCTGTTATTTCAAGTATCGATATTTCCAATACAACAGTCACAGTGAATGCAAATGGAGGAAATGCACCTTATAAATATTCTATGGATAACGTCAATTGGCAGGATTCTAATGTTTTCACGAATATTCAGAGGGGCGATCACACCGTATATGTAAAAGATTCTTACGACTGCGAGCCAATCATTGTTGAAATCGTTGTTCCAAATCTCGTTAATCTAATTACCCCAAACGGAGACGGAATAAATGACATGATTGATTATTCTGCATTGGCTAATAAATCAAATTTAATCTTTACCATCTTTGACCGTTATGGAAATAAAATATTCCAGGCCGATAAATTGAACAACTACAAATGGGACGGAACCTCCGGAAACAAAAAAGTTCCAACAGGAAATTACTGGTTTTCAATTAGCTGGAATGAAAATGATAAAAAAAAGATACCATTCAAATATACAGGATGGATTTTGGTGAAAAACCGGGAATAATTAAAAACTTATAATAGAAAAACCATCTCACGTGAGATGGTTTTTGATTTTATGTAAATTTTAGATTTAAAATCCGAAAAGCTGCTATGAATGTCGTTAAATTTCTTAATTCTATTTCAAATCTAAAATGATCGAGATCATAACACAGTAAAATTGATAGTAATATCTTTATCTAAATATTGATCAATATTTAGATTAGTATTACACCACCAAATCAATAAGTTATGGAAATCACAGAATTAAAAATACAGAATTTTGTCAGATACAAAAACCAAATGTATTCTCTTACGGAAGTATTTCAGGATCAAAATGCTGAATATTTCGTCAAAATAAAAAATTCAAAAAATTGTTTATGTATTCCTGCAAAATCAATTAAGCCCATAAAGATAGATGAATCTTGGCTTTTAAAATTTGGCTTTGTTAAGACTTATGATTCAAAACACATTATAAGATTTGAAAGACGGCAAGAATTTTTAAAATATGATATCGATCTTCATGATACACATTCTATGACCGGTTTGAAAGTTTACGGAAATAATGTAAACTGTAAGTATGTACATCAGTTTCAGAACCTTTTTTGCTTTTTATTTGGAAAAGAACTGGTGTAATTTAAATATTGAAACAACCTTATAAAATTCAGATAATGCTTGTTGATGTTGATTTACTGCTCTCTTATAACGGATTTACCGAAACTTACGACCCATCTAATGTTATTTTCAAAGAAGGTGATATTCCGAGATTTTATTATCAGATAATTTCCGGTTCTGTAAAGCTTAACCATATCGGTGAAGATAAAAAAGAGCTTATTCAAAGTATTTTACATGAAGGGCAAAGTGTTTGTGAGTTATTATCTTTTATCGACGATCCATTTCCGGTAAATGCAATAGCGATGTCGGAATGTACCATTCTAAAAGTTCCTAAGCCTGAATTTTTACAGCTTCTCGAAGAGCACCATGAGGCGGCGATAAGTGTTCGAAAGTTTATTGCAAAACGTCTGTATCATAAATTTATCATGATGCAGAATAATTCGTCTAAATATTCTCATGTAAGGGTAAAAGGTATTCTGGCTTATTTCAAGAGTTTTAGTGATGATCAGAGTCCATATTCCTACGAAGTTCCTCTTACCAGAAAACAGTTGGCAGCAATAACGGATCTGCGCATTGAAACCGTTATAAGAACGGTAAAGAAAATGGAAAGTGAGAAGTTGCTGGAAATTAGAAAAGGAAAGATTTATTTTTAAGATAATTGAATTTTCCTTGAAGTCTAACTGAACTTTTAATAAAATATTTTTCCGTTCTTTATGATAAGAACCTCATTTTTCTCCATCCTTTTTATTGCTCTGATAGCAGTCTCGACAGAAAGTCCTGTAAGCGAAGCCAGTTGCTGTCTGGTATGTGGAATCTCAAATGAAAATTTATCTTTATTATCCTTTTGCTCTTTCATTTGATTCATCAGCTCTACTAAACGTTCTTCGGCATTCTTGCTTGAAATTTTTTGCATCAATACCATTTTTTCAGTGGTCTTTTCGGATAAACTTGTGTACATATCCATAAAAATAGTAGGATGATTTTGCAGTAATTGAAAGAATTGATCTCTGCCGACTTTTAGAATGGTACATTTGGTAAGTGCAACCGCATTCACAGGATACGGTTTTCCGAGAATAAGCATCGATTCGCCGAAACATGAATTGTCTGAAAGAATGTTTTGTATAAACTCTTTTCCGTCTTCCTTATAACTATTAAGTTTCACCTCGCCCTTCAAAATTTGGTAATAAAACTGAGGATTAGCTTCTTCACGAAATATATAATCGCCAGCGTTGTAATACTCTTCAATTGCTTCTACTGAATGTAAAAGTCTTTCTTGGATAGGCATAATGTAATTTTTAAGGTTAGAAAATTCATGCGTTTGATGGATAACTTCACAAATTGACCAGTATTTCTATTATTTTTTTAAAGGTTTAGTCCAAAGGTAGACTATCAGCAATGGATTAAATATGACTTAGGTCATATTTTTTTATAATCTTTTGAAAAGATAAAACTCAAGGCACGAAATTTCAGTTCAATTTGATTTTCAACAAATTAGCAAAACACATAAATAAATTAACCTCAAATAGGCTTATTGGCGAAGAAAACTTGTAAATTTTAAATATGATAATAGCCGGTTATTTTTATTTCAAAAATTCAAGCATTTGCAAATTTGTTAGTAAAACTTTAATTTTTTTCATTTAAATCATATTCCAAAAATTATTAAATTAATATATTTGTATTAAGTATTCACAACAATCTAGGTGAAATTATTTAATTAAAAGTTATATGGTCATACAAGAAGACTTGCTTATTAATTTTGGAGCAGATATTATTCAGTTAAAAAAAACTGAATTGCTCTTTGAAGAAAATAATACACCTGCATACTATTTTCAAATCAAAACCGGTAAAATAAAGCTTACGAATTTTCAGCTCGAAAACAGAGAGTTTATACAAAGTATTCATAAAAATGGCCAATCCGTTGGCGAAATATTCTTATTTTCAAAATACAAATATCCCGTGAATGCTGTTTTGATGGAAGACTGCACCATTTTTAAATTAGAATACAGTAAGCTGCTCAATTTGTTGGAGTCTAATTTTGAAGTTCAAATGAAATTTCTTCATTACATAGCAGAAAGAACCTATTATAGTTATATCTTTCTAAACAGCTTAACTTCAGAAGATGCAAGCCATCAATTGCTTACTTTACTTAATCATCTGAAAGCAGATCAAGATAAATCAGAGCGTTATTCCTATAAAATTCCGTATACAAGAAAAGAACTTGCTTTTTTAACAGGATTAAGGATTGAAACCGTCATAAGGACATTCAAGAAAATGGAAAGCGAAAATTTAATTAAAATAATAAAAGGAAGAGTGTATTACTGACACATTGCAATCGCTTCTATTTGTTCAAGTTCTTTTAAATCTAGTCGCTCTTCATCATCCTCAGAATCACCTCACGCAACCTTTTTTCATGTTCATCGCCCCAGTTTCCCAATGCAGAAATAACAGGAATCAAAGTCTTCCCGAAATCTGTAAGGTAATACTCTACTTTCGGCGGAACCTGTGCATAGATTTTCTTTGAAACCAATTCGTGTTCCTCCAGTTCTTTCAGCTGAATATTTAGAACACGTCTTGAGGCATCGGGAATTTTGCGCTGCAGCTCGCTAGGTCGCAGATGACCTTCATTAATAAACCACAGCAGACGGATTTTCCACTTTCCGTACAGCACTTCACCGATCAGGTCGAGTCCGCAATTTAAATTTAAAGGAATTTTTCTTTCATGCATAAGACAAAAGTAGCCCAATGTTCCAAAATCTACAATAGGGGAAAAAATTATCCCTATGCAATTCGGTTTTCCGTTATTGCCGGAAACGGTGATACTTCAGAAATTTGTATCAAAGAATTTAAGAAATGGAAAATCAATTGAATTTCAATGATGAATTAAAAGGCAAAATCGCCTTAGTTACGGGCGGCACAAAAGGAGCAGGAAAAGCCATCGCCAGAAGATTGCTTATTGCAGGAGCAACGGTGATCATCACGGCAAGAAATCCACCCGAAGAAGAAAACAACAATCTACACTTTATTTCAGCAGATCTAGCCACAACTCAGGGAACTCAAAAAGTGGTAGAAGAAGTTTTACAAAAGTTTGGGAAGCTCGATATTCTTGTCAACAATCTCGGAGGTTCAGAAACCAAAGGCGGCGGTTTTACGGTCCTAAGCGATGAACACTGGCTGCAGTCATTACAGACAAATCTTCTTTCGCCCGTAAGATTAGACCGTGGCTTTTTACCGCAAATGATCGAAAGGAAAACCGGAGTCATTATTCACATCGCCTCCATTCAGGCAAGATTGCCTTTATATGACAGCACACTTCCCTATGCCGCTGCAAAAGCTGGCTTACTGAATTACAGTAAAAGTTTATCAAATGAAGTTTCTCCAAAAGGCGTTCGCATTTTAACCGTTTCACCCGGCTGGATCATGACCACCGCCTCAGAAAGAATGATGGAACGTATTGCCGAAAGCAGCAAATCCACAATCCAACAAGCGACCGAAAGTGTAATGAATGCCCTTGGCGGAATTCCTTTCGGAAGACCCGCAAAACCAGAAGAAGTTGCTGAACTGGTAGGTTTTCTCGTCTCTCCAAGAGCCAATTATCTCACCGGAACAGAATATGTGATCGACGGCGGAACGATACCAACCGTTTGATGATTGAAAATTACAACAATGGAAACTTCCGTCAGTTCGTGTGTTTTTCGCAGCAAAGCGAAGAAAATGTATCGAGGAACCCGTCAATTATAAAAAGCATTTTTAGACTTAATCACAACAAGCACTTAAAAAAATGTTAGCGCTTTTTGCATTAAATCCACAGAATAAAAACAACAAATTAAAAAAACAAACAAAATGAACTTACCAAACATCATCACAGCATTAGTAAAAGCACAAACCAACTTCGACAGCCATGCCTATGCCGACTGTTTCACCGACACCGCCGTCGTATTTGACGAAGGTAAAACCCACAACGGAAAAACAGAAATACAAAACTGGATTGCCGCTGCGAACAGCGAATACAAAACCGTTATGAAACCCTTAAACTACAACGAAAAAGAAAACATCCTCTCAGCAGAAGTCTCAGGAACATTTCCCGGAAGTCCTGTCGTTTTGAAATACCATTTTGAGTTGAGTGATGGGTTGATACAGTCGTTGAAAATTACCGGATAAAAATTTGAATGGTTTATTATTAAAGCTGAAGTTTGTACTTCGGCTTTTTTCATTAGGTTTGAGTTAGAATTGTTTTGCTTGGAGTAATTATATACTTTTATCTAAACTATAGTAGATTTATGCAAAGCACAAATCAAAAAATTAGTGGCAGTCTAAAGGACGCGACTAAAGAAATAAACAGAAATTTTAAACTCAATTTAAACAAAAATGAAAAAGCAGATTTTCGGACATATAATAGAACAACGAATTATAAAAATTTATAGAGTTGACTTTTCAAAAAATTATGAATTCTATAGACCATTTGGGGTATTTATAATGTTTAATGACAATGATGGCTTTTTATTTTAGCGCGACTAATGATGGTAAATCAATTGATATCAGAGTTACAACATATCAAGACTTTTTTACTGACAATGGCGAAGAGTATTCTGAGTTTTTTATCAACGAGCTTAAAAATACAGACGAACTAAACAGGTTAATCGGACAAACAATTAACGAAATTAAAATTGCCGTATATAAAGACGAAACTATTCTTAGTGACAACTTTGTAATTCAAAAAAGAAAATATGCAGGACTAATTTTGACAACTGACGCATTAAAGGTCTCATTCAACAATAATCAAGGAGGCTATTTATGGACAGATGAAATCATTCAGGAATTTCCACACAATGACCGTTGGACTTGGATTGAAACAAAATAATATCAAAAAATGGACTATAAAAGTATTGCTGAAAAAATAATTGAACTGAAAAATGCAGACCTGACATTGAGAGAAAAACTTGTGCAAAGTGGAAAACTTAACGAGGGTTATAATGAAGAAATGAAGGAGTTACACAATAAAAATGCTAAAATCCTAAACAACATAATAGACACAATTGGATATCCTACAATTGACAAAGTTGGTAAAGAAGCAAGTGAAGCGACTTGGTTGGTAATACAGCATTCTATCGGACAACCCCTTTTTATGAAAAAATGTGCGAAACTTTTGGAAATAGCAGTTAATGAAAGTAAAGCAGACCCGAAAAGTTTAGCGTATTTAACAGATCGTATAGCAGTTTTTGAAGGTAAGCCGCAGCTTTACGGGACACAATTTGACTGGGACGAAAACGGAAATTTAAGCCCAAATCTATTTGATGAATTAATCAAAGTAAATGAAAGAAGAAAATCAATTGGACTTAACACACTTGACGAACAAACAGAAATAATGAGAAGACATGTAATAAATGAAAATCAATTGCCATCAAAAAACTTAGAAAAAAGAAAACAGGAAATTGAACAATGGAAAAAGGATGTCGGGTGGACGAAATAAAAACAATCCCCGCTAGCAGGACCATCCCGCTCGTGCCTCCAAAACAAAAAAAACAAACCTCCATCCTATTCAAAAAAACTCTACATTTGTTACTCTAACAATTTAAACACAAATGACTTATGGCTTCAACATTTGAAACCGGACACGCAAAAAACATTGCGCAGTTCCAAACACTGATCGAATTCGTTAAAGGCTACGGTGCAGCCTACAACCCTTCAAAACAAAGCATACAGCTCCCCGCATTAGTTGCGCTGAAAGAATCTGCCGAAGCAGCTTTGGCAGACACATTATCGAAGAAAACCGATTACAACAACAAAGTAAGCGAAAGACAGCTCGCCTTCAGCGACATTGGTACGCTTTCTACCAAACTGATCAATGCTTTAGAAGCTTCCGATGCATCATCAGGAAGCATCAGCGATGCACAACTGTATCAGAAAAAGATCTGGGGGAAACGCGCTACTCCATTACAAACAACCATTGATCCCAATGCGGAAGTTCCCAAAACCATATCTGTAAGTCAGACTTCTTTCGATCAACTGATTCAGCATTTATCAGGAATTAAAACCGTACTTGAAGCGGAGCCCGGCTATGCACCCAACGAAACAGAATTACAAGTAGACACCCTCGCCACAAAGATCGCAGATTTACAGGCTAAAAGTGCAGCCGTTACCACAGCATACACCGAAATCAGCAACTCTAGAATTGCAAGAAATCAGACTCTTTACACTAGCGAAAACAGCATTTACGAAACGGCAGCGAACGTCAAAAAATACATCAAATCAGTATTCGGCGCCGACAGTCCGCAGTTTGCACAGGTAAAAGGATTAAAGATTAAGAATAACAAATCCTGACTTTCTCAAAAAGTGATTAAAATTTAAAAGTAAGTTTTCACAAACTGAAAGTAAGGAAGCTCCTCTCAAAAGTAATCTTGCTACCGCAAAGAGTAATCATGCCAATGCAAACTGTAATCTCATTAGTGTTATAAGTAATCTTGCTACCGCAAAGTATTATTTCACTCCTGCAAATAGTTTTCTTGCTAATGCAAGTTGTCATCTCGTGGCCGCAAAGAGTATTCTTGCTGCTGCAATATATTATCTTGTTACCGCTTCCTGAAATCTTCCCGCTTTGCGATAAAACAAAAAATCCTTTCAAAAAATTGAAAGGATTTCCATTGATAAATATGAAATTAACTAAGTGTGCTCTTGTTTTCTACTGAACTATTATTTTAAAATTGCTGTTCAGATCATCTCCTGAAACGTTCAGTATATAGTTTCCGGATACTTTTTTGCCGGCAACATTCAGATTAAATGTTCCGTTTCCGTTAGCATTTATTTTTTCTTTAATGATCACTTTTCCTGTCATATCCATCAGCGTTGCTGTCAGACTGGATTTTTTATATTCAGGAAGCTTAATGAATATCTCATCTTTCACAGGATTCGGGTATACGCTTCCCACATTTTTGCTGATGCTGAATTCCGCATTGCTCAATACAGCCTGATTATATAAAGCAGCTATTTCTGTTGGAGATAATGCATAATTAAACATCTTAAGTTCATCAAATGCACCTTTGTAAGGAGCCGGAGCGGTAGTCGCCTGGAACTCCAACTCACCGATGTTTCCGATGATCAGATCACTTGCTTCACCAATACCGGTAACCGTAGTCTCGTCTCCTTCAGCACTTAAAACACCATTAGTATAAATTCTCATCTTATGTGCAACAACATCTCTCTGGATCACAACATGCACCCAGTTATTGGTAAAATAATTGGCGATTGGTGATGTGATTTCTTTTTTCGTTACGTTATCATCTATCGCATACCTCAGCTGCCCACCTTTGATCTCTACATTAAAACGCTTACCGGTTGCACCTGTGGTTGCATTGGCGGTAAACGAACCTTTGCACAATACATAAAGACTTGTTGACGAAGAAGACGGGATCATGCTTGTAGGAGCTTTCATCCAATACGAAACAGAAAAAGAATGATTATCAAACATAATATGATCCTGATGCGGAATACTCGCTATGTACATATTATCCGGAGAAGTTGCCAGATCAAGGGCATTATTTTCCTTTCCGGGTACTCTCACGCTGGCATTATCATAGGCTACATCTAGTATTCCGTGATTGGCAAATGAAGTTGCATCAGCAATTTGCGCGCCTGCAGAAGGAGCTTCAGCAAATGGCCAATTACCTACAAGACTTGGGGTCAACGCACGGAAGCTCCACACGTTTCCCGTTGCAACACCCAAAGCATTACTTGCATCAATCCTCCAGTAATAATTGGTTGCCGGATTCAGATTGGTTAGCTGATAAGACGGTGTGGCAGAATAAGGTACAGTTCCAACATTGCTCAAATTTTGAGGATCTGTACCAAAATGTACTGAATACGTTGTTGTGTTGGTACTACCCGCCCATTTCAAAAGCAGATTACCATTATTTAGTTCTGCATTATTGTTACCATTTGCGGGAGCCGGATTCGTTGCTTGTGTCGGAGCAGAAGGAATCGGCGGTGTCGTCACTGATGCATTGGTTGTATAAACCGAAGAATCTGTGGCGTTGGTTGCTTTTACTCTGTAATAATATTGAGTATTTGGAGTTAAAGCTGTTTCATTATAACTTGTTGCATTGGCAGGTAGTGTTGCAATGACTGTAAAATTAGTTCCATTGGTAGAACGCTCCAAAACATAATTAGTTTCATTAGCTGCATTATCATTCCAGTTAACTGTTAAAGAACTGGAAGCCGGAGTTCCTGTTGTTGTGGTTGCATTTGTAAAATTCAAATTGGATGGCGGAATAATAAAATCCGGAGGCGTTGTATTAGGTAAACTATTAATGTAAACCTCAATATTCAGATACGGAGCATGTGTTGTGCTTACGGCCAAAGCATCGAAAACATTCGGATTCAGTCCGTTGGCAGTTTCCCAGACATCCGGCATACCGTCATTATCTGTATCCAAAGGAGCCGGAGCACCATAAATATGTCCTGCACCGCCATTTGTAAATCCAAACTGAGTGACAAGATCATTTTGTACATAAACATAAGTAGCCGTCGTTCCTTTAGACATCAGATCTGAAATCATTAAGCTATCCACCTGATCACGTTTCGGAAATGATGCGCCTACACCAGCAACTATATTATTGAAAGCATCCTGAGCAGTTAATGTTGGAGTCTTCATCGGATAATCATATGGAGTCGCCATGATTGCCGCGGCATTTCCTACAGGATATCCCGTTAAATTCTGAGGAACTAAAGCTCCGTCTAATACTCCGTTTTTATTGTTGTCAAAATAGTTTCCGGCTCCGTATAAATTGAAATTGGCATTTCCTACGCTAAAAGGGGTTGCAACCGTATTGCTTGTATTCGGGCCTCCGATAAAATAATTATTGATGATATTGGCAAAAGAACTTCCTGCAGAATCTCCGCCCATAATATAAGCTTCCCCGGATTGAGTATGTCCATACGTATTGCCATAATTCCCCCAATTGTAGACAACGTTGTTTACAAACTCATTGATTCCTTTTATTTTATTATTACGGGTTTTATTACAGATGTATAAGTTTCCAATCAGGCTTATCTTTCCTCCCGGCGGAGGTTGCATCAATCCTCCGGCAGAATGATTATGGCGGTGTAGCCCTTGCCCGATAATAGAATTCTGAATCGTTATATTATCAGGACTTGTACCGTTATTGTCCCAGTTAATGGAAAATACTTCGTCTGTACCCCAGGTAAAAGTCATGTGATCCAAAATCATATTCGCTCCGTTGGCGATTCCTGAAGCATCCTGATTTTGAGAAGTTCCGCCATAACGGATACGCATATATCTTGCAATGGTATTATTGGCTCCGGTAAATGAAACTCGAGGTCCTAAAAACAATATTCCTTCTCCGGGAGCAGTTTGTCCGGCAATTGTGGTATTGGCAGCCACAGCAACTACTGATTGTAAATTAACGATACCTCCAACTTTAAATATTACAAATCTTCCCGGCTGGCTCACCGCATCACGGAATGAACCCGGTCCGCTGTCATTTAAATTGGTAACCAAATAAATTTGAGGATTTGCTGCACCTCTTGCCCCTGTCGTAAATCTGCCAAAGCCGGTCGCTTCCGGAAAGGCCAGTGTTTGAGCATTAAAATCGATTGTGGATAATGTTAACCCACAAAGCAGTAAAGATTTAAGAGCATGCTTAAATGGTAAAGATTTGCTTTTCATAAATATTAATTTTGTGTTAACTAATCTAGCCACAACCCAAAACATGGCCATCCTGCTCCATCCTGTTTGCATCTACATACCAACCAATTAACGATGATGCTTCTGTTAAAAAAATTTTTCAGTCAGTATTGCAATGATCCGAATAATATGATTCCGGTAAACTGAAAAATTAGATACCACAAATCATTTATTATTCTTCAATAATTGCTAATTTTAGTTTTTAACCAAATACAATATTGATATGCAGTTTATTGATTTTAAAAAAGAACATTTCACGCAAGACGAAGAAACAAACGATTACTTTATCGAAATTTCTAAAGATGAAGTAGGATTTGGGAATATTAAAGTGCAGGCAAAACAGGATGATACGAATTATGCTGAGGTGGATTGTGAACTTGTTGATGATCTTGAAAAGGTAACGATCAGAATGGAAAAGCCTGCCGATATCAGAGTAAATTTCTAAATAATTGCTCCAAAGTCTTCTTACTTTGGAGTGTTGTTTACAGAATACTTTAATTAATTAACTTTCGATGTTTCAAAGTTTAATTAAACTTTTACCATTTGAATTATTGCCTTTATCATTTATATTTTAATGAATTTATTCTTTGAAACTACCAAAGTCATACTATTTAAATACTGATGTTTCTCTGTTGGCGGCAGATTTGTTGGGAAAAATACTTTTTACCCTAAAAGAAGGCTGCTTAACTGCAGGTATCATTGTCGAAACAGAAGCTTATTTCGGTATTGAAGATAAAGCCTCACACGCCTACGGAAGCCGACGCACAGCCCGCACTGAAATTATGTATAAAGAAGGCGGTGTGGCTTATGTGTATCTTTGCTATGGAATTCATTATCTGCTGAATGTTGTGACTTCGGTGAAGGATGATCCAAAATGCGTTCTCATCAGAAGCATCGAACCTTTTGAAGGTCTGGAAATCATGGAACTTAGAAGAAATATGCCGATAACTAATAAAGCTATTTCTTCTGGTCCCGGTTCGGTATGCAAATCTCTGGGAATTGATTCTTCGTTCAATAAAACTTCGCTTACAGAAGAACATATCTGGATTGAAGATCGAGGTATTTCATATCAACCTTCGCAAATCGGTACTGCTCCACGCATCGGGATTGCTTACGCACAGGAACATGCTGATTTACCACTGCGTTTTTTCGTTAAAGATTCTAAATATAGCAGGAAGTAATGAATATATGCAAAACTTCAGGCGATTGTGCAGCTTTTAGTGTTTGTTTATAACTAATTTATTGATGAGAATTTAATTTCTTTTTCAATTCACGGAGCTTTGGCGTTACTGCCTTTCGCAAATCATTGTGAAATTGTTTGTAATCTTTTATGCTTTGCTCCAGTCTCCTTTTATTGCTTAAATAATTTTCATACAAATCCCGCAATTCAGAAGCCCTTGAAATTATTTCAAAAGATTGAGCATCAAATTCTTCCGTTTTTTCTATTAAATAACGGTAAGATTCCATACGTTCTGTAAGGCTGTTATGAATTTTAGGCTCTATTCCCTGCATTTTATTAAAACTTTGAAGATCATCTTGCAATTCCGGCAGCAGGATTATCGCTCTGAAATAAAACTTTCACATTGGTATTGGAATCCGATTTGCCATTAGATGATTTAAAATAGATTTTCTGTAAAACCGACGAAAGCAATGTTTCGTCAGAGTCTCCAAGAGGTAAAAGGGGTAACGAATTATATTCATCCACCAAAGTCTGCGGAACAATTCCGTTGCTGTAGCCGCCTTCCCCGTTTGCATTGAAAACTTTATAAATAACTGGATGAATCTGCCACGAAATCTTTTTAGGTTTCCGTTTATCTTCAATAGCAAAGCCTGCCATATCTTTTCCCAATGTTTTTTCTCCAACCTGAATCACCTCCATATAAGGTTTTAAATTATTAATAACAATTTCCGAAGCCGAAGCCGTGCTGCTGGAAGTAAGAATATATACTTTATTTAAACCTAACGAATTGGCATGAAGCGTATTAAAATCAAGTGCGTTGGGATCGTAAGCAATCTGTTGCGAAAACGTGCGCTTTACTTCTCCCCCGTTCTTATTCCCTTTATAAGTAATGAATTGTGAATCCGCTGATATTCCGGAAGGGATTAACGAACATAATGCAGCGGCCGATGAAACCGAACCACCATAATTGTAACGGAGATCCAGGATCAATTCCTGAACACCGGCAGCCTTAAATTCACTGAATTTCTGATTTAAGCTCTGCGTCATTCCATCAGGAAAATCATAAATATAAAGATATCCTGTTTTCTTGCCGGCTTGCTCAATAATTTTAGAATTAATAGGCTGTTCAAGAGAATATCCGTAATATACAGTAACATTTTTTTCATTAACAATCGTATTATTCTGCCAATTTCCAACTGTAAGATTAATAACAGTCTGATCAGGAAGTGATGATGTTAATTGTTCTGCATTGGAAGCGGTAATCACTGTTCCGTTGATTTTTTTAATCATCATTCCTCTCTTTAATCCTGCATTCATAGCCGGAGAATTGGTAAGAACAAGCTTTATAACGGTAACAACTTCACCATTTCCGAGCTGTAAAACTGCATAATCAAATCCATACATTCCCCGAATAGAACGCGGATAAGTGGAAGAATCTTTGGTATCAACGATATAAGAAAAACGATCCTGAGAGGATAATAAACTTTTAAAAAAATCTTTTACAGGAAGATGATAATCCGGTTTTGCAGGAATCTGATCCGCCCAGTAATAATATCGCCGCATGCTGTCCTGAACCCATACATTGATAGATTCAGTGCTGCCTTCAGGGAAATCCGGTAAGCCTTCATCTGTTTCTCTACACGAAATAATAGTAATGCCAATTAAAATAATCAGCAATAAGTGATATGTAAAAAAATACTTTATTTTTTTCATTGTTTATAGATAATCGGCAACGTCTATCTCTCCTTTTACGACCCATACTCCATTCTCCATTTTCTCCTGAATAACGATCATATTGGCTCCAATATCCTGCTTTATCTTAACCTGAATTGGACTGGAACCTGTAAAAGGTTCTGTAGTTCCCGGCTTGTACAATTCTAAATAAACAGGAGCGGTAGCACTGAAAAAATTATAGATTTTCACCGACGTGAAATTGTCTTTCCCGATATTGTCAAATTCTGCCAACACGACACCGTTTTCTCTTTTCAGGACACCTTTAACTTGGGTAAGTGTTGATCCGGAGAATTCGCCAAGATTTGGAAAAATAAACTCAAATCCTACTTTTCCCAGATTTACCTGAGGTTTTACAGCGTAAGTTTTCAGGAAAATCCCCGGAAGATTAAAGAAATACAGGTTTTTATAATCTTCTGAATTATCGTAATTGATCGTATATTTTGCAATCTGCGCACCTGTTTGATTGTTGTAAATTCCAAGTTCATCGGTTTCACCTTCATCAAGCACAAATTTGATCTGAGTTTCTATTTTATCTTTATAAGAAGTATTTCCGTTGATAGCAACCGGAGAGCCATTCAGCCTCAGCTGCAACACATCCGGATTGGAATAGCCTTTCACATTGATATCAGCGGCTTTTTGAGCTTTGTCGTACGGCTGCATCATATCATTATCGGTACACGAAAACAGTATGGTAAACAATACCAATGCTATGATATTTTTCATCTATATTATTTAAATTATAAAATTTAACTTAAAAATTGCCCCACCCGAAAGCAGGGCAACAATTATAAAAAAAAACTAAATTGGATATGTTTCTGAATAATAATTTTAAGTTTAAAAAAAGCCAACATTATTTTTAAAAGTTTTCATGGTTATTATTTTGAACTAATGCTGGCTTATAATGATTATTTTTTGATAAATTTCAATCTTTCTGTTGTATTTCCATCAGAAACCTCAGCAATATAAATTCCTGTTGATAATGCAGTTACATTCATACTTTTTGAATATTTAGCCATCAAAACTTTTTGACCCGCCAAATTATAAACAGCAATTGTTGTTGTATTTTCTTTTAAATTTGGATTAAGCTGTAATTGTAAAGAATTTGTTACAGGATTTTCCATTATTTTGGTTAGGTTTTTAACTGTTTTTATATCATTTGTTTTTAAAACTGATGAGTAAATAGCAATTTCATCAATATTGATATTCTGAGAATTTACGGCAACACCGGATGTTATTCTATTTGACCATAATCCAATGTAGATTTTTTTTCCTGCAAAAGCCGAAATATCAACCAAAGATTCGGCAAATTGAGTAAGATCAGTTGGCAGCGTAGCACTTGTAGCACTGAATTTATATAATGCTCCTCCTGTATTTTGCGCATCAGTTGCCAGTTGTTGGAAATCAGATAATTCGGGCACCTGTTTCTGTGGAGTACTCACGAAAATATAAATATCTCTGCTTACACTTTGGTGAGTAGACCTTTGTCTTCCAATGTAACCCGCAAGTGTGATCGTTCCGCCGATACCTGCAAGATTGATCTCCGGTGAAACAATCCAGTCATTTTCTGCGGCAAAGCCTGTCGCATTACCTGAAGGAACCAGATTGATCGAATGACGTAAAACTCCTGACGTTCCGTAGGCCAAAGATGTTCCGTTGTGGTAGATATTTTGCCCCTGAACCCATCCGTTTCCGTTGTTGTTCAGATCATAGAAAGTCCATCCCTGCAAAGAAGCAGACGTATCAAAAGTATTGCTCCAGACAGGATATTGTGCAAATGCTGATTGCGATAAAAATAGAATAGAAAATAAAATTAATTTTTTCATAATACCAATTATTAAAGTTTTTGTTTGTAATAAAAGCAGGAATGGCTATGATACCATCCCTGCATTTTAAGTAAGATTATTGTACAATTGAGAAATCATATTTTGTCCAGATACCTTGGAAATTTCCACAGTTTCTTGGAGATAAATTCCATGCTCCATTGTTAAAGAATGGCTGAGACATTCCGAAAGCATTTGCAGATGCTGAAGAAACGATGTTTGCCGCAGGAATTCCCGCAGTACCTAAACCTGTAACAACAGTTGTGTTGAATCCGTGTACTTTGATTGAGCTGTAAACAGATGCAGAAGATAATTCAGAACCTGAACCTTCAACTCTGATCGCAGTAGGATATCCTGTAACTACAGCATCATTTAAAGTTAATCTTCCATTTCTTCTGATATGGATACCATTTTCATATACTGCTCCATTTGTACTGCTTGAAGCACCAACAATTGTAAGATTATTGATTATTGGATGTGTAAGTAATGTAGTAGAAGTTCCACCTGCATTGTTATCCAATTCGATACCATTTGAGTCCGGGCTTCCACCACTTACTGTGTGTGCAGAATTGTAATCTGCCAAAGAAAGAGCACATGTAATTGTCCCTGTATATCCGTTATCAAAATCAAAATTATCATCTTCTGCTGCAAAAGATACCAAGTTGGTAGCATTAACAGTTCCACCAAAGAACTCAAAAGAATCGTCTTGTCCATAAGAAACTTGAATATGGTCCAAAACAGTACCGCTTCCAACACCTCCTAATGATAAAGCATTCACTTCGTTACCTGAATTAGCTCCTACAAAATCGTAGCCCGCAAACTCGATACGAACATATTTTAAAGTTCCTGCATTATGAGTAGAATTTGTACCTCCAAACTGATAATCAACACCCGTTAATCCTTCGATAGTTGTCGTTGTTGGCACATTCGTAGGCGCATTACCCAATATTACAATACCTCCAAAATCTCCAGGAGATGCTGTTGTATCTTCATTTCCGTCCAATAATTTATAACTTGTAAAAACGATTGGTTGAGCCTCTGTACCTGTAGCATTGATTTTACCTGCTTTTGTAATCACCAATATTCCTGAACCTTCTCCGATAGCGTTTGGCTTAGCTTTAATAAAAGTACCCGGCTGAATCGTTAAAGTAGCACCGTTTTTTACAGTAACAATACCGTCAAGCTCTATCACTCCGCTCCAAGTAGTGTTGGTCGTAATGTTTCCGCTAACAGTAGTTACAGGAAGTGAAGAAGCTGTAATATACTCAGCAGAAGCAGACTGCATTTCGAATGGAGATGAAGAATCTGCTAATGAATCATTTTGACAAGCTGTAAGCGATAATGCTGCAACAGCAATTAGAGTTAATCTTTTCATTGTTAAAAATTTTTATTAGGTCGGTTGTTTTGTTTCAGACCTGATGTTTTTATATTAGAAATACCCTCCTCTGTATTTCTGCGATTTGGTTATTTTTTCTTACTTATGCACTGCATGAGGAGCTGCACTGCAAAGTTTCCCTATTGTAATAAGCCTGTGTCCGGGAAAACAACTGGCATACGGTTTTGCCTGAATCTTTACTGCTGCTGCGCATCATCAGTAATATAGTTTGATTCATTCTCAGGATGCCGAAACCTGTACATCACTATTTGGAGCTCTTTTCTTTTAATTATTAAAAAGTATAATTCACACTTAATCCTAACATTCTTCCACTATATGCACGAAATAAAATCTTATCAATATTTTTATCATATTTATCGGTTGCACCCGGCAAAAGCGTCAGCATTTCTCTTTCTGTCTGAAGATTCTCACCATTTGATACTGAATAAGAATTATAATTATTGTAAAATTCTTTTACTCTGTTGAAAAGATTTCTGGCGTTAAACTTCACTTCTAAATTTCTTTCTTTGAGAAACTTATACGAAATCTGCGCATCGGCAACGGCATAAGGTCTTTGTATTTCTTCACCGTTGTATCCGTATCCGACTGTAATATATTGATCACCTTTAGCATTATATAAAAAACTTAATCCCAAACGCTCGCCATCATACATTAATCCCAAATTATAAGCATAAGGAGTTTGCCCGTATAGCGGTCTGTCCACCTCATAAGTAGCATCTGTATCTTCTTTTTTATACCTGTCTTTAAAAGAGATTACTTTGGTATCGTTGTAAGTAAAATTTCCGCTTATGAAAAGTTTTTCCAGAAAAGAATTTGTAGCAATGAAGCCTAAATTTTTTCTGACTTCAGCTTCAAAGCCTTTCAGTTTTGCATTTTTAGAATTTCCGTTATAAAGGTGTAAGTTGCCTTCGTTGGAAATATATCCTTCCCTTTCGATCGGTCTGTTGATGTTTTTATAATACAATCCTGCAGAGAATATTTCTCCTAACCCGGGAAACCATTCAAATTTGAAATCATAATTATTTACTACTGATGATACCATCTCCGTATTATGAATCAACCCGTTGGCAATGGGATCGAAATACGGCAATCCTGTTCTTTCGTTAAACTGAGGTCTAATTACGGTTTTGCTATAAGCAAGTCTTACATTGATCTTATTCGTCGGGCTGTAAGTAAAATTGGCAGAAGGCATGAATTGCCAGGGCTTGTCTTCCACAGCGGTTTTGAAAACATTCTGCGGATCACCGGGATCCAGCTGCTGAGAAATCAGATTGTATCTAAAATATTCCGCTCTCAATCCCCAAACCAATCTAAATTTGTTCCAGCGATTATCAAACATGATATATCCTGCATGCTGATCGACTTCTCCTTCGTATTTTTCGTCTTCATAAAGTGGTCTTGTCTGCCACCCGATTCCTCCCGGTATGTAGTGCGAGCCGTCGAACCAGTCAGAAAGTGCGCCCTGCATCGTCAGGATTTTAGTTCCTGCTCCCTTTTCATCTACTCTCAGCAAAAATTTCTGTTGTATGTTGGTATTACTTTTTGATGCGCCGGCATATCCTACTTTTATATCATTTTTAAAGTTTCCAACATCAATATTCCATTTGAAAGAAGCTCCATAATTGTAATCGGTTTGCCTGTTTTCTATATAACCTCTTGCAAAATCACTTGAAGAATTATTAATTTGATGATAGTTTATAATTTCATTTCCTATAAACTCATAAAGAGTCTGGTGTAAAGTATAATCTTTTGTGTCGGATGCCACACCTGTTCTTGCTATGAACCAATCTACATCCACATTCCCTATTTTGTGGTTTCCTTCCAACTTATTTTGTAAAAGAGTCTGAAAAATAGGGTAATTGGCATTATCAGTATAAGGTCTATCTAATGTTTTTATCTGTTCCGGATCATTGTTGGGAATTATCCCATTATAAAAATAATTGTAAGATAGCTCTGCATTGCCCGGCAATCCGCTTCCCGATGTATATTCGTTCCAGCCGGTAACTCTGGTAAGCGTGTTGTCATAAATATGTGTATAAGAATTACGGAAAGAGATTCTGTTTTTCCCCAATTGCAACCCGAAATTCATCATTCCCGCCACCGTGGAATTATAGGTATAAGAAGCACCTTTATTTTTAAAATTATAAAATTTCACAGGTTCTGCTCCGGTTTCCTGCCAGCCATTGACAAGCTCTGTTGTATCCAGCCAATTTCCTCTTCCTGTATGGTCAATATCTAATTTTGTTTGTTCGTTTCTAATGGTTAAAGCTCCCGCAAATCCCCATTTATTATTATTTTTAAGCTGAAAAGTTCTTCCTAAAGCCAGTTGCATATTTGACCCTAAATCTGCTTTTGTTCCATACGTTGTAAAATTATCATTCACAAACCGCTTGGATTGTTCAAAAAACAACGGATTCTCCCAGTTCATCGCTCCAAGACCTTTAGGAAAATCTCTCGTTCCGTCGTCGTACCCGAAATAATCATATTTTCCGCGCTGGCGTGTTAGAAATTCTTTAAAAGTAGAAATGTCATTATAAGAAGTTCCCATACTTACCGTGGTAAAATCCTGATTGGGAATATCCTTCGTCCTTACTTCTACATAACCGCCCGCGAAGCTGGCATTCATATCTGGTGTTGCGGTTTTGCTTACAATTACGCTTTCCACCATTGCTGTAGGAATGATATCAAATGAAAAATTCTGATTATAAGCTTCCGTACTTGGCAGACTGATCCCGTCCATCGCGGCAGTATTCCAACGTTCACCCATTGAGCGGACAACCACATATTTGTTATCGATCGTTGTGATTCCCGTTATCCTTTTTAATGTTCCTCCAACATCATTGTCGGGTGTTTTAGAAATCTGTTCGGCAGAGATCCCGTCACTCATTTGTGCAGCCTTTTTCTGTAAAGCCAATAATCCTGCTTGGGTATCTGCTTTACGGACTCCCGTAATCACGATCTCTTTAATATCCGTTATATTATCTGAAACCGCCTTCATGGCAAATGAAATATTATTCGTTTCGTTATTGCTTACCGATAATTTTTCGACTCTTAAAGTGTTGAATTTTGTGGCTTTAACAGAAAGAGTATAAACTCCGGAAGACAGATCAACTGAAAAATCGCCGTTATTATCTGTTGTCGTTGTCTTTCCGGCAATGGTCACCTGGGCTCCGACAACCGGATTTCCAACTTCATCAACGATCTTTCCGGAAACTCGTCCGTTTCCCAATTCAGAAACCGTCGAGCCTTCATATTTTATTGAAATAAGATCTCCGCGCAGACGGAAAACAACCGGAAGGCCTTCCGTAATGTACTTTAGACAGTTGCTGACGGAAATATTTTCACACTGTATATTTTTTACTTTTAATTCTTTAATATCTGATTTAGAATAAGCCAGCCTCGCACCAGTTTTAACGGCAAACTCTTCCAAAACTTCAATCAGCGGTCGGCTTGCAGGAACAGAAAACGATACTTTCTGTACTAATTCCTGTGCATCTGCTGCTGTCACCGTAAAAAACAACGCCGCGATTGTAAAACTACACTTCAAACTTTTCATCCTCTTTTAATTAAATTTTCTGGTTATTCTTTTTGATTTGATGGTTTTCTGATTTATTTTTTTAAGATATAGGTACGATTCGCCTTTTCGACTTCCAGACCCAGTATAAATGCCAATGCATCTATATTTTCGTCGGAACTTCCGCCTGTAAAGTCTGCCGTGATTTTCTTATCCGAAACCTCTTTAGGATATTTTATATTTATCTGATGGTTTTTCTGTAAAACTTCAACCACTTCGCCTAATGAAACATCATTAAAACTTAAGGTCAATAAAGTCGAAAACTTTTTCCCGGAATTTTTCTCAGCCGAAATTGAAAGAATAGCCGCCGTTCTTGGAATCCCGAAATTGGTCCATTTTTGATGAGGTTTAAGAAAATAAACAGGAACTCCATCCGACGAAACGGCCACTTTGCCTTCATAAAGATCAACCGCTTTATCATTTCCAGACTGCGAAATTTTAAAAACCGTTCCCAGTACTTTTGTACTGAAACCGTCAGCATTTACAATAAAAGGATGCATTTTGGATTTGGCTACGGAGAATATGGCATCCCCTTTTAAGGCAACAATTCTGGTATCTGCAGGAAAAGACTTTTCTACCGTAAGTTCAGCTCCCGGAAATAGTGTTACTACCGAACCATCTGCCAAATACACCTTTTTGTTTACAGATTCTGCGATATAAACATCCGATTTAAATAAAGATTGATATGTAAAAATTCCTCCAAATGACAGTAATAATAAAATAATTGCCGCCACCTGAAGCGTATATTTTTTCAAACCAATTTTGTGGCTAATCTTTGTCGGCTGAACAAAATATGGTTCTAAAGTCAATAAAATTCTTTCTTTAGATTCTTTGGAATCTGTTTTATTTAAATCTTTTTCAACGTGGATTTTCCATTTTTCCAAAATTTCAGTTTCTTTTTGAGATATTTCTTCTCCGGAAACTTCTCGCTGCCAAAGTCTGAAAACAAATGCTTCAACTTTTTTATATTTTAGACTCTTCATAAGTATTCAATTCAATCGATGTTTACTATTGATAAGACTGCGGAAATAAAAAACTTCCCCAAGCCGATCTTAACATCTTATTCATATTAAAATCAAGTTGTTAACAGTTTTATCGATTTTTGACACTTTATCAACATTAGCTTCATATTGGAGTATGTTTTTTTAGAAATAATTAATGTTGGATTTACTAAAGTTCACAAAAAGTTAATTTTACATTAGGTAATTTTGCGGTGTAATTATGAAACCGACAGACCAAAGTTTATTGAATAAAGTAAAATCAGGAGACAAGCCTGCTTTCATGCTGTTGTACGAAAGATATTGGGACAGCCTTTACGGTTTTGTTTTCGGGAGAACGAGGAAAAAAGAAGTTGCAGAAGAAATTTTACAAAATCTCTGGATTAAAATTCTTGAAGATCCAACCGCAATACAAACTGATGAATCAGAAAGTGCAAAAGGCTATCTGCTGCGCTATCTTCATTACAGGGTTATCGATTTTTATAACAGTTCCAAAAAAGATCAATCTACTTTAAGCATTGATGAATCAGAAATTCCACTTGAAATAACAGACACCGAATATTTTGAAATTCTTGAAGAAAACGACATTTTGGCTTTATTTGAAATGATCGATGAAATGATTTCTCAACTTCCTGTAACCGAGCAAAAAGTGTTTGATATGCGAATTCGGAAAAATATGTCTGTGGATGAAACGGCAGAAGCTTTAGGTTTAAGCAACAAAACGGTAAGCAATAAATTAAGTAAAACGCTTGGCCAAATACGCGAACAGCTCAATCCCGATTATCAATCTTCTAAAAAGTTTGTTACTTTATTAATGCTGATGGAACTCCTGACAAAACATTAGATTATTAAATTACTAAACTTCCTATTTCAACCTTTCCAGATGTTGAAAATATCAGGGACAGAAATGTTCTTTTTTTTATTAATTATGAAAATAAAATTTTTGTGAAACACCATTAATTCTCCGTTTACAATTACATTAACTCTCCCATTATTTTTTATTGAATTAATATTTTTATCGTAATAAGATGTTAAAATCCTGGTAATATTGTCAAGCTAAATTTGCTCTCAAAAAAAATGAAGAAAACTTTAGCCACATTTACGGTCTTATTACTCCCGCTTTATTTCAGTGCTCAGGAAACCAATATTTCCGGAACTGTAAAGCAGAAGAAGGAACGGTCGTTTCTAATGATCAATTCTTCAGATGCAATTGCAGGCGACATCATCTACAACGGCGATGCTGCAAAATGGAAAAAACTGATCAATTCTTTCCGCCTGAAAGTTTTAATGACTTTATCTAAAAAACAACCGTTGGAGGAATCAATATTACCAATGAATTTGCCTCAATTGCGGGAAGTCAAACCTTAATGACTTCGATTCAGGATAGTGGCGAACTGAAATTTGCTGACGCTGCAGCAAAAGGCTGGATTTCGGGATCTGCAAAAAACGCATTATGACAACGTAATCAAAGCGAGCTTTCAGTTTTACCAGACGTATGTGAAAAATCCGAATCAGTATTTTGTTGGATTTAATATTGATAATTATTTGGCGAGTCTTTGGTCGTCTACAATAATTCAGATCCACTTCAGACTCAGCTTGAGAAAATTATTACGCAAAAATACATGACGATGTTTCATCAGGGACAATGGACTTCGTATCAGGATTATTTAAGAACAGGTTACCCGAATCTTCCTTTACAGACAGTAGTTTCTGTACTTTTAAGGTTTAGATATCCGCAAGTAGAATATAATTATAATAAGGTGAATCTTCAAGCTGCATTGGCTGCACAATATGGAGGCCAGGATAACATCAATTCTAAACCTTGGTGGTTGCAATAACTCAAAAAACTAACAATTTTTTAATATTAAAAATACAGAAACCGTTAGATTATGATGTTAACTTGCGGTTTCTTTATAATCAGTTTTAGAACAAATGAACAGAAGAGAATTTTTAGAAAAATCGGGCATTTTAATGGCAGGTTTGGGTACTTCAAGCATGTTGCATCCCGCAATTTTGAAAGCTTTAACAATAGAACCTGCAGCCGGATCCTCTTTTTATGATGCAGAACATGTGGTAATTCTTATGCAGGAAAACAGATCATTTGACCATGCATTCGGAGCCTTAAAGGGAGTTCGCGGATTTCTCGATAAAACTGCATTTGTAAAAGAAGACGGCCATTCGGTTTTTTTTCAGAAAAATAATGAAGGGAAATATGCTGCGCCGGGAAGATTAGATTTAGAAAATACAAAGTCTACGTGGATGAGTTCGCTCCCGCATTCTTGGTCTGATCAACAGCACGCTTTGAACGGAATGAAGTACAACAAATGGCTTCAGGCTAAAGCTTCCGGAAACAAAGATTACAAAGAAATGTCTTTGACTTTAGGGTATTATAATCGTGAAGATCTTCCCTTTTATTATCAATTGGCAGATTCATTTACGATTTTTGACCAGTATTTTTGTTCGTCACTTAGCGGAACTACGCCCAACAGATTATTTCTTTGGTCGGGAACGATTCGTGAACAGCAAAACGGAAAGGTAAAAGCCAATGTTTTTAATGACAACATCGATTACGATAAAAACCGCCAAGCCAGGTGGAAAAGTTTTCCTGAAATTTTAGAAGAACAAAATGTTTCATGGAGAATTTACCAGAACGAAATCAGTCTTCCAAAAGGAATGCCGGGCGAAGAAGAATCTTGGCTGAGTAATTTTACCGATAATCCGATCGAATGGTTCTCTAATTTTAATGTGAAATTTTCTAAAGGTTATCACGAAAACATTCCCAACATGATTGCTCATCTGGAAAAAGAAATCGAGAAAAATCCAAAACAGAAAATCCGATTTGAAAATTTGATTAAAGAGCTTGAAGAAGATTTAATTAAATATCATCCGGATAATTATGCAAAGCTTTCACAAAAAGAAAAAAATCTCCACGAGAAAGCATTTACAACCAATTCTGATGATCCCGATTACTGGAATTTAGAAATAGGAAAAGATGAAAACGGAGAAAGACTGATTGTACCAAAAGGAGATGTTTTGCATCAGTTCAGAAAGGATGTTTCCGATAAAAAACTTCCGACAGTTTCCTGGCTCGTTGCCCCCGAAAGATTTTCGGATCATCCGGGTTCACCTTGGTACGGGGCGTGGTATATTTCTGAAGTTTTAAATATTCTGACAAAAGATACTGAAACCTGGAAAAAAACGATTTTTATTATTAATTATGATGAAAATGACGGTTATTTTGATCACGTTATTCCTTTTGCACCGCCGCTTAATCCTAATCAGCCCGTTGATATGAACGGAAAAGAAGGTGCAGAATATGTAAATAAAAATCAGGAATATATGGCGTCCCAAAATCTTCATGACAATGAAAGAATTGAAGGAAGCGTCGGCTTGGGATTCCGTGTTCCGATGATCATCGCTTCACCTTGGACGAAAGGTGGTTTTGTAAATTCTCAGGTTTCAGACCATACTTCAGTGCTGCAGTTTTTAGAAAAATTCATTCAAAAAAAATACAATAAAAATGTAACGATTGAAAACATAAGCGATTGGCGACGAGCGATCTGCGGTGATTTGACTTCAGCTTTCAATAAATCTGAAAGCAAAATCCCAAAAATGAATTATCTGGATCAAAAAGACTACGCAAAAACCATCAATTCAGCAAAAAACAAACCCATACCCAATCTCAAATGGTATCATGAAAAAGAACTTAATCAACAACTTTTACAAATTCAGGAAAGAGGCATGAAACCATCAAACCCGTTACCATACAACTACAATGTCAATCTCAGAAATAATATGATCGTGATGACCAATCGACGAGATACTGCTGTCCCTTTGATTATTTATGATAAAAATAAATTTAATACAAAAGATTATTATTTTTCTTACGCACTCTATTCTAATGATGAGATTTCGCATACGGTAGATTTAAAAGCATACAATTATGAAGTCATTGGGCCAAACGGATTTGTAAGGAAATTTAAAGGCAACAGAAATCCTGAAGTTGAAGTTGTGTTATTAAGCAATACTTCAAAAAATGAAATTGAAATTGATCTGAAATCGGTTACTCAAAAGAATGTCACAGTGGAATTTGAAAATCTCTATGACGGAAAAAAGAAAGACATTGTCATAATAGGATCTCAGCAAACTATAAATCTCAATCTCGACAAAACAAAAGGCTGGTACGATATCAAGATAAAAACAGATGATAACAGCTGGCATTTTGCCGGAAGAATAGAATCAGGAAAACCTACCATAACTGATCCTCATTGGTCTTAGTAAATGACACCGAATTCACTTATGACACCGATCGACCTTCAGATACTGCTATTTGAACTCCCTAATTAAAAAAAATCATTAGAGAAATCGTTCTGCGATAAAGTACCCGGCACCAATAACCAAGAGGGGAAGGGCTATGGATACAAGCACCAATGTCCGTATAAACAACCTAAAGTAACTATACAACGATGCATTTGAAGGATTTGAAGGATCATAGATAATGGTTTCTGTCTCTCCTATTTCCCATGCTGGCGGATCGCTTCCTTCGGGTAATTCGTATGTAACTAACTGGTTGTCGCTTGTGAGAAAGGTGAAGACCGGCGCGTAAACTTCACCCTCCGATTCATACATACGCAAATCAATTACTGTAGCGGTAGCTTTATTTCCATTTTTTAAAAACTCTACTGTATGACGGAAGCTGAATATTGCCGCTACAAGGAACACCAAACCCAATGCTAGGATTATATAATATTGCCACATGGTTTTATTTTTAATTATTTTCATTTCACGCACAATGACATTGCATTGATAAACAACAGGATATTGCTAATATAGTGCAAATTTCGCAAAATCATAAAAATTTCTGTAATCTTCTAAACAAGCAGAACACATAATCACTTTGGAAATATTGAATCCAAATATAATAAAGTGCACTAAAAAGAATTTACCTTTAATACATTCAAATTAGATATGATGCTGAATTGCCAAACCTCAGAAGAACCACAAAGCGATACCAGTTTCTACGTTATTTATTTTTTTAATTAAGTTTTTTTTAATCAAACAATAACATATTGTTTACAGTGACCTTTATTTACGGTAGTTTCGTAAAGGTTTGTTAATTTACTTGTAAAGTTCTATTAAACGGTTAAGGCCCCTATTCTTCTAGTTTTGTGGTATCAAACTTTAAATATGAAGAAAGTATTTTGCACAGTTTTAATATGTGCTTCGTTAATGGTTTTAGCTCAGAAAGGTACAATTTCTGGAAATATCAATGATAATTCACAGATTGCACTTCCGGGAGCAAAAATTACATTAAGCCCCGGAAATATTTTTACTATTTCAGATGAACATGGTAATTTTGTATTTCTCAATGTTCCGTCTGGAAATTACACCTTAAATGTTGATTATATTGGATATGGGAAAAAAGAAATTTCCATTGTGGTAGATCCTGATAAAAATACCAAACAAAATATCGTTTTCAGTAGAAAAGAAACACTGATCTCGGAAGTGAAAATTAAAGGTTTCGCTCTTCAAAATCAGGCCCGTGCTCTCAATAAACAAAAAAATAATGCTAATATTACTAATGTAATTTCGGCAGATCAGATGGGGAAATTTCCTGATGCCAATATTGGCGATGCCTTAAAACGAGTTCCCGGAATTACGATGCAAAATGATCAGGGTGAAGCGAGGAATATTATCATAAGAGGTTTGGCTCCCGAACTGAATTCTGTAACATTAAACGGAAACAGAATTCCGTCCGCAGAAGGCGACAACAGAAATGTACAGATGGATCTTATTCCGTCGGATATGATTCAGATTGTTGAGGTAAATAAAACGCTTACTTCGGATATGGACGGTGACGCGATTGGTGGATCTGTAGACTTGATTACCCGGACTGCAGCTGCAAAGGAAAGAATTTCAATTTCTGCCGCTTCAGGTTATAATCCGATTCGTTCTAAAGCTCTATTTGCGGATAGTTTTGTTTACAGTAACAGATTTTTAGGCGGAAAATTAGGATTAGTTCTCAATGGTTCTTACAATAATAACGATTACGGTTCTGATAATGTAGAAGGAGTCTGGACGAAAGATGATGCCGGCAACATTTATATGGAGGAAATGGATATCCGAAAGTATGATGTAAAACGTGAAAGAAAAAGTATAGGAACTGATCTTGATTTTAAATTTAATGATAAAAACAACATTAGAATTTCCGCTTTATACAACTGGCGAGACGATTGGGAAAACAGATACCGATTGAGGATAAAAGATATAGAACCCATTTATTCGGATGCTGCCGGAACTAATATTTCAGGATTTAATGCAGTGCTCAACCGCCAGGTAAAAGGTGGAATCAATAATAAATTAAATGATGCAAGACGTCTGGAAAGACAGATCATGCAAAATTATTCCGTAGTTGGAAATCATGTGATTGGAAGTAAGCTGGAAATGGACTGGGGAGCATCTTACTCTAAAGCCGAAGAGCAAAAACCGGAAGAAAGATATATTTCATACGAAGCCGAAACTGCAGACAATGGAGAAAGCATCAGATTGGGAAGCAACTTCTCTACAAAAAAACCAATGTTTACTTTTCAGAACCAAGTGGGACTAGCCCAATATGCTTTTGATGAACTTACAGAGCAAAATGGGATAACGTATGAAGAAGAAACTACAGGAAGGCTGAACTTCAGGATTCCGTTTTCGGTCATTGAAAACCAAAAAGGTCGTTTGAGATTTGGCGGAAAAGCGAGACTAAAATTTAAAAAACGCGAAAATGATTTCTTTTCCTACGAACCTAATGGAAATTTTATGGATCACTTGGGACAGGCAGATTTGGTGAATTGGAATGGGCGGTTTAATCCTAATTCAGCCTACGCTCCTGGTTATTTCGCAAGCAATACCTATTTGGGAAATCAAAACCTGAATTCTTCAGCGTTTGAACGTTCAAGTGAACCTTCAGAATTTCTTTCAGCAAATTATTCTGCAAACGAAAAGATATACGCCGGATATTTGAGATGGGACCAGAATTTTACGGATCAACTTTCAATGATTATTGGAGTAAGAGTTGAAAACACGCAAATTGATTATACAGGAAATGTGGTAGAAGATGAAGAAAATCTTACCGGAAGTAGAAGTGTAGAAAGTCAGTACACCAATTGGTTGCCTAGCATTGCTTTTAAATATGTTCCAAATAAAGATTTGGTATTGAGGACAGCGTATTCTACAGCTTTAGCAAGACCTGGTTATTATAAAATCTCTCCATATGTTAATATCTTACCAAATGACAGAGTTGTTTCTGCTGGAAATCCAGATCTGAAGGCTTCTTATGCCCACAATTATGATGTAATGGGAGAATATTATTTCAAATCGGTCGGAATTTTGTCTTTAGGAGGTTTTTATAAAAAAATCAATAATTTTATTTACGATTACAGAGATCAAACTTTTAACAGAGAAAAATTTGCTCAAATGTTTCCGGATGTAGAAAACACTTTGGAAGACGGTCAGAACTATACTTTGGTACTTCCACAAAATGGTGAATCAGTTCAGGTATACGGTTTTGAAGCGGCAGTTCAAAGACAACTTGATTTTCTTCCGGGCTTTCTTTCACACTTTGGTATTTATTTAAATTATACTTTTACAAAATCCAAAGCGAAAGGAGTTTACAATGCAGACGGAGATTTGAGAACGAATGTGATGTTACCCGGCACGGCGCCTCACATGTTCAATTCTTCATTATCATGGGAAAATAAAAAATTATCGGCAAGAATTTCGCTTAATCATGCAGCGGCGTATCTCGATGAGTTTGGATCTACCGATTTTGAAGATCGTTATTATGACAAACAGACTTTCTTAGATGCTAATGTATCATACGCAATTACCAGTTTTATGAGAGTTTTTGCAGAAGCTAATAACTTGACCAATCAACCATTGCGCTATTATCAAGGTGAAAAAAACAGAACCATGCAGATGGAATACTATATGCCAAGATATACATTAGGATTAAAATTTGATTTTTAATAAAATGAATAAAAGAATAAATACAAAGAAAATTGTTGTTGTATTAGGAGTTGTGATCTTGTTCAATTCCTGTTCAGTAATTAATGAGAAAAAAAACGCTTTAAAGCCGGATATAATTACTGAAAAAGTAATGTTTGACACAGATGATCCTGCGATTTGGATCAACCCTGATGATGCATCGAAAAGCGTAATTGTAGGAACAGACAAAGAGACAGGAGGAGGATTATATGCGTTTGATCTTCAAGGGAAAATCATCAATAAAATAACCGGATTAGGACGCCCAAATAATGTTGATATCGGCTACGGACTTTTTCTAAACGGGAAATCAATAGATTTTGCAGTAGTTACAGAAAGAGAAACCAACAAAGTTAAAATTTATTCTGTTCCTGATTTGAAAGAAATTGGTGAGTTTTCAGTATTTGATGATGAAGAGCTTCGTGCACCAATGGGGATTTCTGTTTATAAAAATCCAGAAACTAAAGATATTTATGTCATCGTTGGAAGAAAAACAGGACCTAATAAACAATACTTATGGCAATACAAACTGTCAGATAATCAAGGTAAAATAAATGTTGAGGTTGTAAGAAAATTTGGTCAATTCAGCGGGCTAAAAGAAATAGAAAGTATTGCGGTAGATGCAGAATTGGGCTTGATCTATTATTCTGATGAGATGTACGGAGTACACGTTTATCATGCAGATCCCGCAAAAGGTGATGAAGAAGTTTTATTGTTCGGAAAAAGCGACTTTAAAAGAGATATTGAAGGAATTTCAATATATCCGACATCTCCGGGAAAAGGATATATTTTAATTTCCAATCAACAGGCAAATACTTTTAATGTTTATCTGAGAGAAAATCCGGCGAAAGGAAAGATTGCAGAAATCCCCTTTTCAACAAGCGAAAGTGACGGTTCCGAAGTTACTGCCATAGCTCTGGGAAATCGTTTTCCAAAAGGTGTTTTCGTAGCAATGAGTAATGGCAAAGTCTTTCACTATTATGATTGGCGTAAAATTGAAGAGCAAATTAAAAAGGCACAATAGTTTTATTAAATCATTATATTAAATCCTGTTTCAGACGAAGCAGGATTTGCATAATTCAAAATAGCGAAATCCAAAAAGCCTTGGGCGTAAATCCAATAAGATTTAAAGCTTATGATCTGTAGACCATTTAAACTATTGACCCAAGCTCCTATCCAAATGCACATATCCGCCATCTACATGAATCAACTGCCCCGTTGTATGAGAAGACTTTTCCGACAAAAGAAATGCTGCCATATTAGCAATTTCCTCAGAGGTTGTCATTCGGTTTTCCAAAGGAATTTTTGACGTAATGCTTTTTAGTTTTTCGTCAGGATTTTCAAAAGTAGAAATCCATGATTGGTAAAGTGGTGTCCAGGCTTCAGCAACAATAATCGCATTCACACGGATGCTGTAAGGTAAAAGCTCTACCGCCCATTCTCTTGTCAAAGCATTTCTTGCGCCATTCGCGGCGGCATAACCTGATGTTCCGCCTTGTCCGGTTTCTGCGGTCTTGCTGCCGATATTTACAATTGAGGCTTTACTTTCCTTTAGATATGGAAGTGCGTGATGCACCAAAAGATAATAATGCACCACATTTTTGTGATATGATTCTATGAAACCTTCGTATGAACCATTTTCCAGACCGACACCATCGTTTACACCTGCATTATTGACAATTCCATCTATTTTGCCATATTTTTTTACAACTTCATCAATAGCTTTTTGGCATTCATCGGGTTGGGAAAGTTCAGCGGTAACAAAATCAGCTTTTCCACCATTTTCTAAGATTTCGTGAATGGCTTTTTTGTTGTCTTCTTCATTTCTTCCAATGATTATTGGCAATGCATTTTCTTCGGCTAAGATTTTTGCAATGGCGTTTCCGATGCCTTTTGCACCGCCGCTTACGATGATTATTTTATGGTCAAGATTTAGGTTCATAATTTAAATATTATTTTTAATAAAACTTTTTTTTAACGCAAAGTACGCTAAGATTTTCTTTAATATTGTTCTGCATATTTTTCGTTGGCAAAGGCGTTTCACTTAGCAAAGACCACAAAGTTTTATCATTTTAATTTTTAAGTAATTTTCTTTTAAAAAGTGGGTAAAAAAATCTTTGATTTTTAAAACTTATGTGCTCCAGTTATTCTCAAAGCATTAAACTTAAATCTAATGTGACTAATGTGTCAAAATCTTTTGTGACTTTTGTGGTAAAATAATTTAGTTATAATTTGTAAAACTCAACAGCATTTCCCGAGAAAAAGAGCTGTTGTTCTTCTTTTGAAAACTGACTTACATATTTTGAAATCAATTCCAGCCACAAAGCATAATTTCCTCCTAATAACATAACTGGCCAATCGCTTCCGAAAACTACACGTTTAATTCCAAATTGTGAAAAAATGAAATCCAAAATTTCAAAAATTGTTTTTTCATCAATATTATTCCAGTTTCCTTGCGTCAATAGTCCTGAAATTTTGCAATAAATGTTAGGGTTTTTCGCCAGTTCTGTAATATTAAATTTCCAGTCTTTTAAATCATTTGTTCTCAAATCCGGTTTTCCGCAATGATCTAAAATAAAAGGTTGATCAGGTAATTTTTCCGAAAGTTTCGCTGCATCCGAAAGTTGATCTTGTCTTAATAAAATATCGAAAGTATAGCCATTTTGATGAAGTGCAGCGATTCCGTTAAATACATTTTTTTGAAGTAAAAAACCAATTTCTTCTCCTTCAGCGATATGTCTGAAACCTTTAATTAATTTTTCAGACTGATATTTTTGAAGCGATTCTTCAAGTTTGTCAGAAGTCAAATCAATCCAGCCGACAACACCCTTAATAAAAGGATTTTCTTTGGCTAAATTGACCAAAAAATTTGTTTCTTCATCACTTTGATCAGCCTGAACTGCAATGCAGCCTTCAATACTATTTTCTTTTAAATGTAATGAAAAATCTTCCGGCAGAAAGTCTTTTCGGATGACGGTCATTTCTTCCGTAATCCAGGCATCCCGAACCGGATCAAATTTCCAAAAATGTACGTGAGAATCAATAATCATATTTAATTATTTTTTTCCAAAATGAAATTTATAATGAAAATATTTTATCCATCAATTGCCACTTTTCTCCCGGCTTCGAATTGGGTAACTGTTGTTGAAATTTCCACATCAATTCTTCCCATTCCTGAACTTTTGAATTGTTTTTATCAGTCTCATTTTTAGCTTCGAAGGAAAAGTTTTCATCTGCTTCCACCATCATAAATAATCGGTTTTGAATACGATAAATCTCCATGCTTGTAATTCCTGAATTCAAAATACTTTGTTTTACTTCAGGCCAAACGTTTTGGTGATACTTTTCGTATTCCGTAATCAATTCAGAATCATCAATCAAATCTAAGGCAAGACAGAATTTTTTCATTCGCCGTAAGCTTTTACCTTTTGAGTACTGCTTCCCAAGCCATCAATTCCTAATTCTACCACATCGCCAGATTTCAAATACCAAGGCTCAGGTTTTTGTCCCAAACCAACACCGGCAGGCGTTCCCGTACTGATAATGTCGCCCGGAAGCAAGGTCATAAACTGACTGATATAACTCACAATAAAAGGCACATTAAAAATAAGATTCGATGTATTTCCATCCTGTAAAATTTCTCCATTCACTTTCAGCCACAAACGCAGATTGTGAACATCTTCAATTTCGTCAGGCGTCGCAATAAATGGTCCAATCGGTGCAAAAGTATCGCAGCTTTTCCCTTTTACCCACTGTCCGTTTCTTTCCAGCTGAAAAGCTCTTTCACTATAATCGTTATGCAAAACGTAACCTGCAATGTGTTCAAGCGCATTTTCCTCAGAAACATAGCTTGCTTTTTTTCCGATGACAATTCCCAATTCAACTTCCCAGTCGGTTTTTGTACTCGTTCTTGGAATAATCAAATCATCATTTGGACCAACAATTGCCGTGGTAGCCTTAAAAAATAAAATAGGTTCCTGCGGAATCGTAGCATTGGTTTCAGCGGCGTGATCTTTGTAATTCAGTCCGACACAGATGATTTTGGATGGTCGTGCCAAAGGAGCTCCCAATCGTTCATCAAGCGAAATTTCAGGTAGATTCTGCGTATTTATTTCTGCTTTTAAATTTTCTATAGCATCATCGGAGAAAAAGTTTTCATCATAATCTTTTACCAGATGGGAAACATCATATCTTTTCTCGCCGATAATTACTCCCGGTTTTTCCTGTCCCGGTTTTCCGAATTTTATTAATTTCATTTTAATTTTTACTTATATTATTTTGTGAGGAGCTTTTTCCCGCTATCCACTATATCTTTTTTGAGATCGTCTCCGCTTTGCTCCGTCAATCCCAAAAAAGGATGCCGTTTCTATCAGGGCTAGGATTGCAGTCAAATATTTAAAAATTGCGAAAATTCACAAAGTTTAAACAGATTTTAATTATTCAAAGTGGTAAAACCACCATCAATAGGATAATCTACACCCGTGATAAATGAAGCTTCATCACTGCAAAGGTAAAGTGCTAAAGAGGCAACTTCCTCAGGTTGAGCCATTCTCCCGATTGGTTGAGTTTTCGACAGCTTTTCAAACATTTCTTCGATGTTATCAGGATAATTATTCTTTAAAAATCCATCCACGAAAGGCGTATGTACACGCGCCGGAGAAATAGAATTACAACGAATATTTTCATTAATGTAATCTTTTGCAACACTCATGGTCATTGCTTTTACAGCACCTTTTGCTGTACTGTACGCAAAACGATCCGGAATTCCGACCAATGCGGCAATTGAAGCCATATTAATAATCACGCCACCACCTGATTTTCTAATTTGTGGAATGGCTGCGAACAGACAATTGTAGACTCCTTTAATATTGACATTATAAATTTTGTCGAAATCTTCTTCTGAAGTGGTGTCCGCTTTTCCGATGTGCGCAATTCCGGCATTATTGACAAGAATATTGATGGCTCCAATTTGATCGAAAACGGCTAAAACACCTTTCTGCTTTGAAACATCACAGGCATAAACCGTAGCATTCCCTCCGGAAGATTGTATTTTCCCCAAAGTTTTCTGTCCGTTTTGTTCTGTTATTTCAAGAATGTGAACTTCTGCACCACTGGCTGCAAGCTGAACCGCGATTGCTTGTCCGATCCCGCTTCCTCCGCCTGTTACAACGGCTTTTTTATTTTTTAATGAAAACATTTTTATAATTGTTGTTTAAATTTTATTTGATAACGTCTAATTTTAACGCAAAGATTTTATTTTGATGATGCTGACTTTAAGGAGCAAAGAATAATCAATAAAATTGATTTTAAGCGAATGTATATTTTCAAGCTTAAGTGACTTGTCGCAATCTTTGCTCCTTAAATCTTCACGTTTACAATTAAATCTTTGCGTTTAAAAATTTTAGATTTTAGATAAACTTTAAAGGCTTACCCCTCTTTTCCAAGGAATAAAATCGTCCTGATTCAATGCTACAGCTTTTGGAATAATATTTCCGCTGGCAACATCGATGCAGAAATCTAAAATATCTTCTCCCATTTCCTGAATGGTTTTCTCGCCACGCACAACGGCACCTGTATCAATATCAATAATATCCGACATTTTCGTTGCCAATACTGTATTGGTGGCCACCTTAATAACCGGACAAACCGGATTTCCTGTTGGTGTACCAAGACCGGTCGTGAACAGAATTAAAGTTGCTCCCGAAGCAGCTTTTCCCGTGGTAGCTTCCACATCATTTCCTGGAGTACAGACTAAACTTAATCCTGGTTTAGTTGCAGGTTCAGTATAATCCAAAACATCTACAACAGGGGCAGAACCTCCTTTTTTCGCTGCTCCGGCAGATTTTATGGCATCTGTGATTAATCCGTCCTTGATATTTCCCGGTGACGGATTCATGTAAAATCCTGAACCGACTGCATGAGCTAGTTCATCATATTCTGTCATCAGCTTGATGAATTTTTCTGCGGTTGGTTTATCTACAGCACGATCTATTAATTCCTGTTCGACACCACACAATTCCGGAAATTCTGCCAGTAAAACTTTACCTCCCAAAACAGAAAGGATATCGGCCAGATGCCCCACAGCCGGATTGGCTGAAATACCGCTGAAACCGTCGCTTCCTCCACATTTTACGCCTACACAAAGTTTGCTTATTGGTGCCTCTTCACGTTCAATTTTATTAATTTCTAAAAGTCCTTTCAGGGTTCCAAAAATGGCATTCTTGATCATAGTTTCTTCACTTACCGCTTTTTGCTGTTCAAAAACGAGTAAAGGTTTATCAAAATCAGGATTTCGATTGTATAAATCTCTTTTAAAATTATCGATCTGAAGATGTTGACATCCCAAACTTAATAAAGTGATTCCTGCAACGTTAGGATGATCAGCATAAGCTGCCAACAGTTTGCTGAGTGTATCTGCATCCTGTCTTGTTCCGCCGCAACCGCCTGTGTGATTGAGAAATTTAATTCCATCTACATTTTTAAAAATCCTGTCTTTCGCAGGAATATTTGAGGGTAAAAAATTAAGATCATCCAAATTTTTTCCTTTAGAAATGGCTTCCACTAATTGATGTGTGTAGTCTTTGTATTTTGCATCCACCGCATATCCTAAGTTGTCATAAAGAGATTCTTTAATAATATCAAGATTACGGTTTTCACAAAAAACGGTTGGAATAAAAAGCCAGTAATTTGCCGTACCCACATCGCCGTTTGAGCGATGATATCCTTTAAAAGTTTTATGTAAAAATTTTGACACATCAGGTTTTGTCCAATGATAGTCAACATCGCGGTAGTAGTAAGGTTCGGCAGCGTGTTTTGTATTGTCTGTCGTCATTCGGGTTCCCGCTGCGAGATCGTATTGTACTTTACCAACTAAAACGCCATACATAAAGATTTCGTCGCCCTGCTTCATGTCATTCATAAAGAATTTATGTTTAGCAGGAATAGCTTCTAAAGTGGTGTAGGTAACTCCTTCGAAAATAATTTCGGTTTCTGCCGGAATATCCTGCAAAGCGACCAAAACATTGTCTTTATGATTTATTTTTAAAATTAAATTGCTCATTTTAATCTGTTTTTTTAACGCAAAGTGCGCAAAGATTCTTTTTAATATTGTTCTGCATATTTTTCGTTCGCAAAGGCGCTCTGCTAAGCAAAGGCAACTACGTTTTCTTTACACCTAATTTTCTTGTAATAATTTTTTATTTTTAAATCTTAATGAAAACAGAAATACGATGATAAAACAGAGTAAAGGAACAACGTATGAGAAATGAATATTTCCTGAAATATCTGTGATTTTACTTGCAATCGGTGGTATAATTGCGCCTCCTACAATTGACATAATTAGTAAGCTGGATGCAGATTTTGTTTCAGCTCCGGCTCCTTCAATTCCTAAGGCAAAAATTGTTGGGAACATGATTGACATAAAAAATGTAAGCGCAACCAATGCATATAATGTTGAAGTTCCTGATCCCGCAATAACCCAGATGCTGAGAATGATACTGATCACACTATAGATACTCAACAGTTTTTGTGGTGAAATATATCTCATAAAAAATGTCCCTGCAAAACGCCCGATCATAAATAATAATCCTGCTACACCTGCATAATATTTAGCTTCCTGACCTTCCATGTTTATTGCGTCTTCAGCAAAAACGAGAAGAAAACTGAAAATGTAAATTTGTGCTCCGATATAAAAAAACTGTGCAAGAACGCCCCATCCGACATTTTTCACGCCTAAAACCTGCAGAAAATTCTTTGTTGATTTTTCTTTACTTTCCGTTACTTCCGGCAGTTTTACGAATAAAAATAAAAACATAACCAGCAGAATGATCAATCCCAATATGATGTAAGGTCCTTTTACGAGCGAAGTTTCGGCATGAATGTAGGCTAGTTTTGCAGCCTGATCAAGTACGGCAAGTTCTTGTTGTGATTTTGGCTCTTCGCTCAATATGAAAATTCCGCCAACAATAGGAGCAATAGAAGCCGCCAAACCATTAAAAGACTGGGCGAAATTTAATCTTTGGGTTGCTTTTTCAGGTGCGCCCAAGACGGTAATGTAAGGGTTTGCTGCTGTTTCTAGAATCGCAAGACCACATGACAATACGAAAAGAGCCCCGAGAAAAAACGGATAACTAATGGTATTAGCTGCCGGAACAAACAAAAAACATCCAGCCGCGAAAAAGAATAAACCTACCAAAATCCCGGTTTTGTAACCATATTTCTGAATAATCATTCCGGCAGGAATTGCGAGTAAAAAGTACGCTACAAAAACAGATGAATCGACCAATGAAGCCTGAAAATGATTCAGTTGAAATGCACTTCGCAGGTGTTTAATTAAAATAGGATCAAGATTATGGATGAATCCCCAGAAGAAAAACAAACTCGTGATAAGGATCAGAGGAAAGTAGTAATTTTTCTTTTTTGAAGATGAAAGTGTGTCTCCTCGATTGGTGTTATTCATTGATCTGGAATTTTTTGTGATTCTAATTTGATTGATATATTTTAATTGTTATTTCATAAAGGCAGTTATAATAGCGATAGTAATAATTAAAAGTAATCTGGTTATTAAAGGTTAAAGTATTGATTGACTATAACAAATATCTGAATCCTTTTTTGTAGTGGTATCCTGCTGCTTCATGTCTTTAAATTATTTACATCAACTAGTGAACTCGACAGATTTCGCGAGTCTGAGAATCGTGGGAATAATGCTGGTTTGATACAAATGTGAAAAAATTATTGTTTGCCATTTACAGATCCGAAATACTTATTAAGAAATCGTAATGATATTCAGCAGCAATAAATCGATATGTTTAATTAACAACAACAACTTTATTATTTAATATATACTTGATATTAGCTTGACACGAATTGATTATTTTTGCCGTGCATTAAACAATGTGGCTCTTATAATGCAGCATTTAAAAAAAATATATTTAGATTACAAACATCAGGTATACTTTTTTGTCAAAAAGTTTATTTCAAATAAAGAAGATGTGGAAGACGTTGTGCAGGAGATCTTTGTACATCTTTTGAAACATTCTGCGTCTCTCAAAAATCCCCAAACTTTAGAATCTATTATCTTCAAAACCGCTCAGCAGGAAGTTTCAAATTTTTACAGAAAAAATAAAATGCTCTTTTCTTTTTCTGATGAAAATTTGATAAAAGACGAAGCCGATTCAGAAAAAACAGATAATGAATTTAAAGAAGAACAATTACAAAAAATACATAATCTGCTTGAAGAAGTTCCCGAACGAAGCAAAACTTTTTTCTATAAAAACAAACTAGAAAAAGTCAGCTATTCTCAAATCGCAAAAGAAAATAATATCTCAAAAACAGCCGTAGAAAAGCAAGTCAATAAAGTCATTCGGCACATCAAAACCAATCTCAATCTGTTTTAACGAAATATTAACCAGTTTAAACAAATCATTAAATCCATCTCTTCGGGGTGGATATTTTTATTTTGCTGCGTAATTGTATTTGTATGAAAGATTCTCAAAAATATTTTGAAAAAATTTGGACAAAGGTTTCCGAAGAAAAACAGGAAATGGATTCTGCAACCGATTCCAGAATCTGGAGAGGAATTGACGAGAGAATTAAACAAAATAATAAACGAAAATATTATTGGATGGCTGCAGCGGCTGTTTTGGTTCCTTTATTCGGCATCCTGTTTTTTTACAAAGATTTTGAAACAAAAGAAACGAAAAATAGTCTGACAGCAATCGTATTGCAAACCAATGAAGTTTCTAAGACATTCAGATTATCAGACAATAGTGTTATCACCTTAGAACCTTACAGTAAATTATCCATAAATAAAGGTTTTGGAAAGAAATACAGAAATGTGAAGTTTCAGGGGAAAGGTTTTTTCTCAATTGCAAAAGATCAATCTAAACCTTTCATCGTTGACGCAGGAGGTTTCAGTGTTGAAGTTTTAGGAACAAAATTTTCGGTTGATCAGAAATCAGAAGAAAAAAAGGTAAAATTGTTTGAAGGAAAAGTTAAAGTAAATCACAACGGCAAACTGACCTATCTCCTACCCAATGAAAACTGGAGCACCTCTCCTACAAATAATGATTATCATTATTACTCGGTAACTGCCGTAAAAACTTTCACTTTTGAAAACACAACTTTCGAGGATGCTATAAACGAAATAGAAAATACTTACGGAGCTAATGTAACTTATCCTAAAAACATTGCTAAAAACCAGGTATCGGGTTCATTTTCAGGAAATCTGAAAGAAATTCTTTCCATCATCAATTATCCATTTAATCTAAAAACTACCGTTAAAAATGAAAATGAAATAACTCTATATTAAATAAAACAGCACCAATAATGTGGCGTTATCAGTGCTTGTAATTAATTCAAAACTCGCTTAAGAATAATAAATTAACTCTTCAAATTTATGAAAAAAACTGCAATTTCTATTGCTTTACTCGTCGCTATGGGGCTTCCCGTGCAAAATTATGCACAAACCCAGACTAAAATGGCTGTCACCAATAATCAGGGGCAGGTTTCATTAGTCAAAATACTTAAAAAATTAGAGAAATCTACCAAGACCAAATTTTTTTATTCTGCCTCAGATTTTAAAAACATTTGGGTAGATGAAAGCAAAATCAATTACTCATCATTACAGCAAAGTTTAAACTATCTGAAAAAAAGTGTTCCGTTAGATTATCAAATTCAGAACAACACGGTAAGTCTTAGAAAATTAGCTTCTACGAATTCTTTTGTTGAAAATGAAATTGAACCTAAAAAAGATATTTTAAACAATCAGGAAAAACAAATAGAAGAAGTTGTAGTTGTCGGTTACGGTACACAAAAAAAATCCATTATCACAGGCTCCGTGTCCGTTGTGAAAGGTTCAACAGCAGAAGGACAACCTGTACTTTCAGCCGGAAATGCTTTACAGGGTCTTGCACCGGGTGTTACGGTGACTACACAAACAGGTGCGCCAGGAGGTGATGCCGGAAATATCAGAATCAGAGGAATCAACAGTTTTGGAGGTTCAGACAGCAATCCTTTGGTGATTATTGATGGTGTTGCAGGGAATATCAATGATGTCGACGTAAACATGATCGAGTCTATTTCTGTCCTAAAAGATGCCGCTTCTGCTGCAATTTACGGTTCCAGAGCGGCGGGTGGAGTTATTCTTGTAACAACAAAACGTGCGAAGGGAAATAAACTGACCGCTCAATACAGAATGTATACGGGGTGGCAACGAGCTACTGCTATACCAAAAGTTACCGATGGGCTTACCTACATGAAAGTATTCAATGATGCAAGCATGAATGACAATGGTACAAAGATCTACAGTGACGAAGCCATCAATGATTTCAGAAACGAATACAACAAAAACCCAAGTAATTACGACTGGCAAAAAGCAATTCTTCAGGGAAGCGGATTTTTGCAGGATCATTATTTTTCTTTATCCGCAAAATCAGGAATTATAAGCGTATCGCCATCTTTTGGATATTCAAAACAGGAAGGTATTATTAAAAATACGGACTTTACAAGGTTTGTTTTCCGTAATAATATGGACATTACCCCGAATGACCAATGGAATATCAGACTCGATATGTCATTCTTAAATAAAGACAGAACACAGGTTGCCGATGAAGGAACGGTCTGGAATTATCTTGGAAGAATGCCCACCAATATCCCCATTTATTATGGTGAAAATTATTCTGATGGCTGGGTAAAAATCAATCCGGTCGGTTATATCGAAAATGGTGGAAACCGTAAGCAGAATAATCTGGAATTCATAGGAAATATGAATATTTCTTACAAACCTACAGATTGGTTAACATTAAAAGGGATGATAGCTCCACGTTATCTTACGACCAATATTCATCTTTTCAGAAAAAGTGTGCCAACTTATTATGAAGATGGAACAGAAGCAGGTTCTGCCAACACTTTTACTGAACTTACAGAATCTGCAAGACGTCAGTTTTACGGAACCTATCAGTTTCAGGCAGACGCAAAAAGAGACTTTGGCAAACACGGTTTTGAGCTTCTTGCCGGAGCTTCAAGAGAGACGTATAACGAAAAAATATTATCAGGTTACAGAAGAGATTTTCTGTATGACAACTACGAAGTGATTGATGCAGGTGCAGATAACGAAACCAAAGATAATGCAGGCTCAGAATACGAATGGTTATTGGTTTCTGCTTTTGGAAGATTTAATTATAATTTCGATCAAAAATATTTATTTGAAGCAAATATAAGATATGACGGTACATCGAGGTTTATCGGTAAAAACCGTTGGGCAGTTTTTCCGTCATTTTCTGCGGGTTGGGTGGTTTCGAAAGAAAACTTTTTTGAAAGTTTAAGAGGAACGATCAGCCAATTGAAATTCAGAGGATCTTGGGGTAAATTAGGAAATCAAAACATTAGCTCTTCTTACTACCCTTTTTCAGAACCTTTATCATTGGGAAGTACTTCTATGAACGGAGTTGTGTATCAAACAATCCAGCAATTAATCATGTCAAATCCTGATCTGAAATGGGAAGAAACTACAATGTCAGGTCTGGGTGTCGATTTATCTTTATGGAGAAAATTAGACCTTACTTTTGACATTTACAATAAAAAAACTGACGGAATTCTTTTAAGATTAAATACCTCTCAGCTTACAGGTTTAGAAGCACCCGTACAAAATGCTGCAACGGTAAGCAATAAAGGTTGGGAAATTGGTGCGCAGTATAATGAAAGATGGGGAGATTTTAAAATGAATATTGGTTTTAATCTTTCAGACGTCAAAAATGAAATCGTTGACATGAAAGGTCAGTCTTCCGGAACACTTCTTCGCCAACAGGTTGGCTCTTCGGTGAATTCTATTTATGGTTTTATTGCTGACGGACTTTATCAAAGTCAGGCAGAAATCGATGCGGGACCGACACAATTCGGAACTTTAAAACCTGGAGACATCAGATACAAGGATATTGCTGGAGCTTTTGATGCCAACGGAAATCCAATCGGAGACGGAAAAATTACAGATGCCGACAGAACCATTATCGGAAGTACTGTACCAAGATATACTTACGGTTTTAATATGGGTTTTTCTTATAAAGGTTTCAAACTATCAGCATTGATACAAGGTGTAGGAAAAGTTGATGGCTATCTTGATTCACATTACGTCATTCCTGCAGTCAACTCAAGTGCTGTGAAACCTTGGCAACTTGATTACTGGACACCTGAAAATACTGACGCTGAATTTCCTCGTGTTTCCCTTACCTCTACAAACAATACACAAAACTCAACCAAATGGATGAGAAGTGCAGCGTATATGCGCCTTAAAAACGTTCAAATTGGATATGAATTGCCTAAATCTTTTACAGACAACACATTTCTGCAAAGCATCTATCTCTATCTAAATGGGCAAAACCTTCTGACTTTCACTGATTTTTATGAAGGATATGATCCTGAAATCAATTACAATCTTGGAAGTTCTGACGGTGTTGCTTTGGGAGGCGGAAATTATTATCCACAGGTAAAAACATTCTCATTTGGTATTGATGTTAAATTTTAATTATAAGAAAATGAAAAACTTTTTAAAAATATCTTTATTGGCCATAATCACTTCGTGCTCAAGCGCAGATATGGATTTAGAACCACTCAACGGACCAACATCCGGAACTTTCCCCGCATCTTATGACGAAGGAAAGATGGGTCTTTTTGCTGCATACAGAAACTTAAGTACCATCGATGCTGCAAGTACACCGATTTGGCACGTTATGGATAATATTACGGACATTGGCTATGCAAGACCGGGAACAAACTACACCTCTCCTATCACAAGTTCTATAACTACGACCAATGCATTAACCATAAAACCATGGGAAATTCATTATAAAACCATTGCAAGATGTCATGCAGTACTTGATAAATTAGATGGAATTTCAGGACTTACCGCTGCTCAGAAGGCGGAACTTGGTTCAGAATTGAGATTTGTTCGTGCTTATGCTTATTCTCAACTGATTGAGCTTTACGGAGATGTTCCATTAATAAAATCATCAGTTACACTTGAAAATGCTAATGTTGCCAGAACACCTGTCACAGAAATTCAGCAGTTTATTATTGCAGAGCTTGGAGCAGTTGCACCTCAACTTCCTATTTCACAATCACAATATGGAAATGTGCGCGCATCCCGTATCGCAGCTTTAATGCTAAAAGCAAGAGTTGAGCTTTATTCTAAACAATACGCAGCAGCAGCCGTTACTTCAAAACAGGCTTTAGACGCAGCAGCAGGTATTTATAGCTTAACACCTTTCAATGCTTCTGTGAATTACGTTGGTAAAGATCATACCATTGGAGAGCCTGATCCGAGTAATATATTTGGGCATAATGGTTTTTCAACAAGTAAAGAATGGATTTGGGTTGCTGAATTCAATATGAATGTACCCGGTTATCTTCATAATCAGCAATATTATGCAGCGTCTCGTTTGGGTAAAGGCGTTTGCTACTGGGGACCCACCCAAAATCTTATCGATTCTTATCAGATGATCGATGGACTTTCAATCATAGATTCTCCTTTATACGATAATGCAAATCCATTTCAAAACAGAGATTCACGCCTGGATATGTATGCTGTACGACCACACTCTAGGTATCTTGGGTACCAATTTGAGCCCCATACTTCTTTCACAAAAGTAAACAACTATTGGTCGGCAGGAGCACCAACGCAAGTTAACAATGCTGATGCAACGAACGCCTATCGTTCTTTCAGCGGCTATCTCTGGAGAAAGACAGTTGATATTGCTGACTTTAATTCTACATCGGTAAGTGGAAACTCAGATTTAAATGTTGGAATTTTCAGATTATCAGAATTAATGCTGATTTACGCAGAAGCAAAAATTGAGTCAAATCAGCTGGATAATTCCGTTTATGATATGATTAATCAGATTAGAACACGGGCAAAGATGCCGGCTTTACCTAACGGAATGTCACAAGCTCAATTGAGAAAAGCACTTCGGTACGAAAGAAAAGTTGAATTGGCAAATGACGGATTAAGATGGTATGATATACGACGTTGGGGTATTGCAAATAATGTGATGAACGGATATTTATATCTGAACCGTAATGCTAACAATTGGACAAAATCAGTAGTAACAGATTTTGATGAAAGTGCTAATCCTATCTATAATCATTCACAGGCTTCAGCATCTTTTTCAACACAGCAGGTGGTTTATACCATCAACAAAGATGAATATTGGCCGATACCACAATCAGAAATGGACGCAAATCCATTATTAAAACAAAACCCCGGATATTAATTTAAAGAAAATATGAAAAAGAATATATCAATATTTCTGTTACTGCTTTCTGCAGTGGTTTTTGGACAGGAAAAATTTCAAGAGCCAAAATTAGACAACGAAAAATCATGGAGCATCATTTTGATCCCAGATACACAAAACTATGTGAAATGGAACAAAAATCAGCCTATTTTGGATCTGATGGTAAGATGGATTGAGGATAATATTTCTCCACTTAATATTAAAATGGTTTGTCAGGTTGGCGACTTGGTGGAACATAATAATATTCTTAATCAGGGATATGATGGAGATCAAAGTGCAGATGACCAATGGAAATCCGTGCAGTCAATCTTAGGAAGACTCAATGGAAAAGTACCTTATGTAGCTGCAACAGGAAATCATGATTTTAGCATTAATGAAGAAGGCAGAAGGTTCTCACGTTATAATGAGTTTTTTCCTTCCAATTTTAATTATTTAAATCAGAAATATTTAGCACAAAACTTTTTTAATGATGCGGGCGCTCCAAGCATGGAAAACTCTGTTCTGGAACTTAAAGGCTTGAATGGCCAAGATTATTTATTTCTTAGCCTTGAATTTGCTCCGAGAGACAAGACGTTGGAATGGGCTAAAAAAGTGTTGGATATGCCTCAATACAAAAACCATAAATCAATTTTAACAACCCATGCTTTTTTGGATGCGAAAGACAAGAGAACTAATAAAGTTAATTCATGGTTTATGTACGAGCCTTTTTTAGTAAACAATGTACCGCAAAAGTCAAAAACAATTGCGCTTCCGGAGTCTAATAATGGAGAACAAATCTGGCAAAAGCTTATACAGCCGTCTGAAAACCTACAGCTGGTATTAAGTGGGCATATCTCAGGCGAGGGTTTCCGTGTAGATACCAACAATTATGGAAAGAACGTGAACCAGATGCTTTTTGACATGCAGAGCGAAGGCGGCGGCCATCGTGACGGCAACGGTGGTGATGGTTGGCTCAGGATTCTTGAATTCTATCCGGATAATAAAACTGTAAAAGTAAAAACCTACTCTCCTCTTTTCGGTATTTCCCCAATTACTCAGAAATACGCTTATAAAAAGGACTCGAGAAACGAATTTATTTTTACATTATCAGAATAATAAGTGTACAGTAAGTTTAATTTCTAATCTACTTCTGTAATATTTCCGTTAGCCTTCCGGAGCTATGATTGTTTTCTACACGAGAAATATTTCACAAAATAGCCGCATCAAAAAATGATTCGGCTATTTTATTTAGATTTTGCGATGCTTACGGCTTATAAAATCTACTTTGCTGAATTATTATTTACCTTGTTTTTTAATTCTGAATTAGATTAAATTGTTCTATAAAATCAAAACTGCCAGCAAAATTTCTGCTGGCAGTTTTTTTAAGTAAAAATAAGTAAAATTAGTATCCCTCGTTCTGAACCAGATATCCTGGCGCACTTGATGCTCCATCGATAGCAGACTGAGGAATTGGAAACAATCTCTTTCTTACATCAGCATTGGTTTTTGATGCATAAGTATCTTCAAAATGACCAAAACGGATCATATCTGTACGTCTTGAATATTCCCAATAAAATTCAAAGCCCCTTTCCCGATAAAGCAGATCAAGATTGATCGATGTCAATGCCGGCGGTGTCACTTGCGGACGAGCAGTTCGTGAAGCACGAACCAAATTAACATCACTTAAAGCGGCTCCATTATTCCCTTTTCGCAACTGAGCTTCGGCACGCATTAGATAAATATCCGCCAACCTCAACAATACAATATCTGCCTGACCTTTGTTTCTTCCAGAATCCGACGTACTGCTGAATTGATATTTTGCAACACGATATCCGTCTGCATAATCTTTATTGTTTGGGTTTTCCAGATCAATATCAATTCCGTGATTTACGTAACTTGTAAATCCATCTCTTTGCTCGATCATTGGATAAATTTTATATTGCCCGTTAATTGTTTGGAAAGGCTGACCATTTGCAGAATTTCTCAATCCCCATTGGATTCCTCTCTGAATTCCCCTGTTGATCTGATATGTTGCACCATTAACAAGGAAATAATGATTGGCATCATTTGCAGGATTTATGCCTGTAAGATTTTGTAAATTCTGCGGGATAACCAAATTCTCTTTATAGAATCTCGCATCTGCCTGCGCCGGATCTGTACTTCCGTACGCCTGCACCCATGTATTGTAAAAATATTTCGTTAAAGCCGGACCGTCAGTTCCGTTCGCTTTCGGGAAAGCTGCTAAAGGATATTGGCTTCCAGACAATGACCAATAGGCTAATCTGTTGTGCGAAGTAGTAAGATTCGAACGTTGATCAATCGCAAAGATCAATTCTTTATTTGAATGATTATTATCATCGAAAATAGAAAAATACTCCGGAGACAAAACAAACAAACCTGAATCAATTACTTTATTCGTATATTCAATAACCTTATCCATATCATTTTGTGGAAAAGTAGGCGTCCCGTATGGATTTCTGTACACTCCCGCATTTAAATACAATTGAGCTAAAAAACCATTCACCGAAGCCTGAGAAATTCTTCCCGGACCTTTTGTATTATCTAATTGATTGACAACTGCCAAAAATTCACTTTCAATATAATTTACAGCGTCGGCTTTTCTTAAAATAACAGATTGCTCGCTTGCTGCATCTTTTTTGAAGGCAATTCCCCAATAATCAAGCATCAGCATATTATAATACGCTCTTAAACCTCGCATTTCGGCTAAAGCTTTTGCCGCTTCAGAATCAGTTGCTGCAAGAGGCTGAAGTCTTTCGATCGCGGTGATTGTTCTTGATAACATTAATGTAAAAGCATTCCAGGTATCTCTCACAACAACATTTGTAGTTGTGGTATTGTGCTGATGAAGTTCGATATATTTCCCGCCGTCATACCAATCATTTCCACTTCCTCGGGGAGGCAAAATTGCCTGATCCGAACTCACCAGCTGTAATCCGTAATTTTTAGTATGCGTAAAAGCATCCGGAAGCGGACCGTAAGCCGGAGCCATTGCCGCTGAAATAATATTATCCGTCTGAACATCCAAAGATTCATCAATAATTTCTTCTGAAAGATCTGTGCAGCCGACAGCAAAAAGCGCACTTAAGCTTACTATTCCTATTAAAAATTTATTTTTCATTTTCTTTTTTTTTAAATTTTAATTAAAATCCTACATTCACACCAAATACAAAGCTTCTTGCTTTCGGATAAGTACTGTAATCGATTCCAAATGACTGAATTCCACCTTGAGAAATCCCTGTATTGATTTCCGGATCAAAACCTGAATATTTTGTAATCACAAATAAATTCTGAGCAGTTACCGAAAGCTTGATATTTCTTACATGATTTCCTATTCCTAAAATTCTCGGATTCAAATTGTATCCCAATGTGGCATTGTTTAATCTAAAGAAATCTCCTTTTTCTAGATATCTTGTTGAAATCACATTGGTATTATTCACACTTTCGTTAGGAAATTGAGTTGCTGCGTCGGTTGTGTTTTGAGAAAGTCCCAAACGACCTCTGGTAAATAAAGTGGAAGCAGTGTTGTTGTAGATCATATTTCCTGAAACTCCATTAAAATTAAGCCCAAGATCAAAATTCCTGTATGCCATTTTCACATAAAGATTATAAGTAAAATCCGGCAATGCGCTTCCCGCAGCTACTCTATCGTTATCTGTAATGATTCCGTCGCCATCTACATCCTTAAAAATATTGGTTCCGTTTTCACTAAGACCAACAAATTCGCGTACATAAAAGGTTCCGATGGGCTGCCCATTCAAATATCCGTTGATTACAGCGTTTGTTGTTCCGGGACCTTGGGCCTCGCCTGTCGAAATAACTTTGTAAGGAGAGTCTTTTACCTTATTTTTAATAAATGCAACGTTGGCTCCTATGTTGTAAGTAAAAGATTTGTTTCTATCGCTGTTGTAATCAAGCGCAAATTCCCATCCTGTATTATGAATCGACATATTCGGAATGTTTTTCCACATCGTCTCTGCCGGCTCGATCGGATCTTCAGGACTGATTTCTAAAAGAATATTGTTTGAAACTTTTTTAAAGAAATCTACCGTACCCGTCAATCTGTTATTTAAAATTCCGAAATCTACACCTACGTTAGTCTGTGTTGTCACTTCCCATTGTAGATCAGGATTATTTGCTCTTACGAGATAAATACCCACAGGATAATTTCCGCTGTCATCCATTGGGTACGTTGCCATTCCACTTCCGTCTGAAGCAGATTTATAACTTTTTTTGGTAATTTTATTTGGGATTTCCTGATTTCCGGTTTTACCCCAGCTTCCTCTCAATTTCAAATCGTTGATCACATCAACATCCGAAAGAAAACTTTCTTTGCTGATATTCCATCCTGCAGCAACTGATGGGAAAACTCCGTAACGGTTATTTTCTCCGAATTTTGAAGATCCGTCTGCTCTTAACGTTGCCGTAAGCAAATATTTATCCTGAAAATCATAATTCACCCTTCCAAACCAAGACTGCAATTCGTTTCTGTTGGCAATAGAAGATGAGGTCATCGTCGTTTTGTCACCTGCAGGAATTTGATATTGCGGCTCAATTCCGTTATTTGGAAAATTTAAATAGCTCCAGCCTCTGGCCACCAGGAAAAGTCTTTGGTAAGAATGTCCCGCCATTACATTAAAATCGTGATTTTGAATTTTAAATTTATAGGTTAAATAATTTTCTACCAACGTGTTATTGTTTGAAAAATAATTAAGATTTAAACTTCCGTTTTCCAAAGGAACAGCATGCGGGATGTTTTGTACAATTCTGTCTGCATTAGAATAATCTACGCCTAAATTTAATTTATAAGTCAAACCTTTAATAATCTCGACTGACGGAGAAATATTGGCTAAAATCCTGTTATTATTTGTAAAATCTGTATAAATATTCTGACGAATCAATGGATTGAAAGCACCATTATTAAAAACAGTTGTCGGCGACCCGTTGGTATATGCAGGATAAGTCGGATTGAGTGTCAACATTGTAGAAACCATACTTGTTACGCTTGGCCTCTCGTTTTCAGTTTTTGAACCATTGATATTGAAATCAATATTCACTCTTCCATCAAATGCTTTCTGAGAAACATTCACACGGCCGGAATATCGTCTCAATGAACTATTGTAAAGAATCCCTTCCTGGTCTTCATAGCCTAAAGCTGCATAATAATTGGAGTTTTCAGTAGCTCCCGCAGCAGAAAAATTAACATTTTTGGAAATAGCCATTCTTGTCAGTTCGTCTTGCCAATCTGTATTTCCGCCCATGTCATCAAGCTTTGCCCCCATTCCTGTAACTTGCTTTCTAAATTCATCTGCGCTGAAAACATTCATCTTGTTCGCAAGACTTGAAACCGTAAGCGACGAGGAAAGATTCATTTCGGTTCTTCCTTTTTTTCCTTTTTTTGTGGTGATTACAATAACACCGTTGGCACCTCTCGCACCATAGATTGCTGAAGCAGAAGCATCTTTCAAAACATCCATAGAAGCAATATCATCCGGATTGATGAAATTCATCGGATTGTTGGCAACGCCGGTATTGCTGTTATCGATTACAAAACCATCAATAACGTATAAAGGCGTTGTTCCGGAACGTAAACTACCTACTCCACGAATAACAATATTTTGATTAGCACCTGGCTCGCCGCTTACATTGGCAACATTTACTCCGGCAACTTTACCTTGAAGAAGCTGGCCAACATTCGCTACAAGACCTTTATTAAAATCTTCGCTTTTTACCGATCCGATTGCTCCGGTTACATCAGATCTTTTCTGGCTTCCGTATCCTACCATCACTACTTCTTCTATATCTGTAAGCTTGTTTGTAAACGTTACAAAATATCTTGTCCGATTATCAACAGTGACTTTCTGAGTAGAATTATCTAATGAAAATTCCAGGACATTTCCTTTTTCTGCATTGATGATAAAATTTCCTAATGAATCAGTGACTGCTGCTGTCTGAGTTTGAAGGTTGGCAATCTTCACATTTTGTAATAGCGTGCCTTTGTCATCTTGTACAGTTCCTGAAATTTGCTGTTGCGCAAATGTAAAACTTACACAACTCATCAGAACTGTTGGTACCAAGTAAATACGTTTCATTCTTTTTTTGTGCAAAATTAGGCTTGTCAAACCCCAGAATATGTTAAGTTAGCTTTAAAAAATAAATATCAATAAGTTAATACAATATGAATTTTATTGCTAAAAATTAAATTTATATAAACTTTTAAAATAGCTCTTTTCCTAAAAAACTTTTAATCAACAAACTATCCGTTAACATTGGTTTATTCGTTTTTAATTCCACTTTTTAATAAACCATTTCGGAGTAATTTTGCAGTTCATATCGTTTTAATTAAATTATTAAAAATTCAGTAATTATGAAATTTTTATACAAAATTACCATTTACAGAAAATTTTTTTTACTTTCTTTGCTTCTTTTTACAGCAATTTTTAAAGCCCAAACCGAAAAACCTCTTAATATCATTTTTATGATTGGAGACGGCATGGGTGTTTCTCAGGTGACTTCTGCTTTTTACTTTGGAAATTCAGAACCGAACTTTACTAAATTTAAAATTGTCGGACTTTCAGAGACTTCTTCCACAAGTAATTTGATTACTGATTCTGCGGCAGGAGCAACTGCGTTGTCGACCGGAAAGAAAACCTATAAAAGAGCAATCGGAGTTGATAAAGATTCTATTGCAATTCCCACTATTTTAGAACAGCTTCAGAAAAATGATTATCAAACGGGCTTGGTGAGTCTTACTTCAATTACTCATGCAACACCGGCTTCCTATTATGCTCATGTGAAAGACCGCGACCTTCATGAAGATATTGCTTTGGGATTTTTAAAATCTAATGTTGATTTTGCAGCCGGAGGAGGTTTAAAGTTTTTCAATAAAAGAAAAGACGGAAAAAATTTATTAGAACAATTAAATAAAAACTACAGAATTGACACGGTTTCATTATCAAAACCAATTTCTGGAAAGAAAAATTTATACTTATTAGCTCAGGATGAATTGCCAAATAAAGTTCAGGGACGAGGAGACTTTTTGCCTGAAGCTACCCAAACTGCATTAGATTATTTTTCTAAAAATAAAAAACCGTTTTTTCTTATGGTAGAAGGCTCATTCATCGATTGGGGCGGTCATGCAAAAGATGCTGAAATGATGACAAAAGAAGTTCTTGATTTTGATAAAACCATTGGCGTTGTCATCGATTATATCAGGAAAAACCCAAATACATTATTAGTAGTTACAGCCGATCACGAAACAGGTGGCGCAAGTATCGGAAAATACTCGGAAAAAGATCCGGTGACAGGAAAGGAAAAAGAAATCGGAAATAAAGTTCAGGTAAATTTTATTGATAATCAACACTCGGCGGCTTTAGTTCCTGTTTTTGCAATGGGAAAAGGTCAGGAGCTTTTCTCCGGCGTTTACCCAAACAATACCATCTATTACAAGCTTGTTGAAGCGTTGAATAAAAGCGGAATCACTATTAAATAATTTGAATTTCACAAAAAATCTTATGTTCTTACATTTAAAAAAAATCACAGGCTTTATCGCCCTTCTTTATGTTGTCACTGTTTTTGGTCAAACTGCAAAAGTACACTCTCATAATGATTATGAACAAAAAGTTCCGTTTTGGTATGCGTTAGGTTCTGGCGCAAACTCAATCGAAGTGGATGTTTTTCTTGAAAACAATGAACTTTTCGTCGCTCATGACAAAAAAGATATTACCAAAGAACGAACTTTTGAAAGTTTATATCTTAATCCTATTGATAAAGCTTTAGAAATGAATATGATCAAACAGGAATCTTTACAGATTCTGATTGACATTAAGACCGATGCCAAAACAACTTTAAATCAGATTGTAAAATCAATTCAGAAATATCCTAAGGTTACAGCACAGAAAAAGATAAGTTTTGTTGTTTCAGGAAATCAGCCAAAACCGGAAGAATATAATTATTATCCTGAATTTATCTTATTTGATTATCAAAAACTGGATGATCTAACGGCAGATCAATGGGAAAAAGTGGCTTTGTTGAGTCTTAGTTTTCCTCAATACTCCAAATGGAACGGAAAAGGTGGTTTAACAGAAGAAGATTTGCCAAAAGTTACAGAGGTCATTAAAAAAGCAAAATCATTTGGAAAACCTTTCAGGTTTTGGGCAATTCCGGATGGGAAAACTTCATGGGAGTTTTTCGCCCACAACGGCGTTGATTTCATCAATACAGATCATCCTAAAGAGTGTGTGGAATATGTAAATTCTTTGGAGAAAAGAACTTTTAGAAACAATATATTTTCAGAAGTTTATCAGCCTAAATTTTCTTATCTGAGGAAAAATGTTCCTGTGAAAAATGTTATTTTGTTAATCGGTGACGGAAATGGTCTTTCACAAATTTCTTCATCCGTTTTAGCAAATAAAGGTGAGCTTACTTTAACGCAGCTTAAAAATATTGGATTAATTAAAACTTCTTCCACTGATAATTTCACTACAGATTCTGCAGCAGGAGCAACCGCTTTTGCAACAGGAAAGAAGACAAAAAACAGATTCATCGGAGTAGATTCTGAAGGGCAAAAAACGGCAAACCTTACCGAAATTCTTTCAGAAAAAGGTTTCAGCACCGGAATTATTACGACTGACGAAATTGGGGGAGCTACACCTTCTGCATTTTATGCCCATCAAAAAGACCGTGGTATGGAAAAGGAAATTGCTCAAGATTTGCCAAAATCAAAACTCAACTTTTTTGCAGCGGGTGGCAAATCTAAAGTTTCTGATCTCAATGACTTTAAATTAGCAAACAACACGAAGGAAATTGGAGAAAGTAAAGCAGATCGTTTGGCGTACTATCTTTCAGATAACGGTGTTCCACAAGTTGTAAAGGGTCGCGGCAATCTTTTGGCTGAAACTGTAGAAAGTGGGCTGCAATTTTTAAAAAGCAAGAAAAAACCATTCTTCATTATGATTGAAGCGGCGCAAATTGACAGCGGCGGTCACAGCAATAATGTAGGAACCATCGTCACTGAAGGTATTGATTTTGACAGAGCGATTACAAAAGCAGTTCAGTTTGCAGATCAAAACCCAGGGACTTTGGTGATCATTACTGCAGATCACGAGACAGGTGGTTTTAGTATTCCTCATGGTGATCTGAAAACGAGCACTATTGAAGGTGATTTTACGACAGACGATCACTCAGCTACATTAATTCCTGTGTTTTCCTACGGTTCAGGCTCAGAAATTTTTACGGGAGTATACGAGAATAATGAGATTTTCCATAAAATATTAAAAGCTTTGAAAGTAAATTAATATTATAATTATTTTTCTAAAATATACAGTTTTGAAAAAACATTTTTCTATTCATCTTTTGGTTGCTTTACTGCTTTCGCTAAACGTATTTGCACAACATAAAGCGATTCAAATAGCATTTTTGGCAGATGTTCATTTTCAGGATCTTTATGGAGACTTTTCAGATAATGCATTCAGAGGGATAGAAAATCCAAAAACCAAAAAGAAAACCTTATTGAGAACAATGGATTCTCAGCTCCATTCGACAAGAATTTTTAATGAAAATTATTTCGCTTTTTTGGCGGCCTTGGATGATGTAGCAAAACGGGGAATTAAAATCGTCGCACTTCCCGGTGATTACACTGATGACGGACAAGCCTACAATTTAAGAGGATTAAAACGGATTTTAGATGAGTATGAAAAAAAGTATGGGATGAGGTTTTTTATTACCACAGGAAATCACGATCCGGTAAGTCCGTTTTTGAAGGATGGGGGTAAATCTGATTTTTTAGGTGAAAATGGAAGCCCTATCAATATTTTCAGCAATAAAAATTTAATTCAAAATAACGGCCAGGAAACCTTTATTACAAAAGATATTGCGATGTCTGGCTATCTTGAAATCATGAACGAGCTCAAAGAATTTGGATTCTACCCTTCTGAAAAAGATCTGTTTTGGGAAACTCCATTTGATGATAGTTCTTACGAAGATTATAGTTTTAAAAAGGCTTTAAAAAGTTCAGAATATTCCAACAGAATGTATGAAGTTAGTCCGGGATTTTCTGTTCCTGATCTGAGTTATTTGGTAGAACCTGTAAAAGGAATTTGGCTTTTAGCAATTGACGGAAATACCTATTTGCCAAAAAATATTAATAAAAATCCAACAGATCCTGATAATTTCCATGGAGCTTCCGTTGGATACAACAATGTACTTTCCAATAAAAAACATTTGATTGATTGGGTGAAAAAGATTTCAAAGCAAGCAGAAACAAACCACAAAGTTCTCATTGCGTTTACGCATTATCCAATGCTTGACTACAATGACGGAGCTTCTGAAGATATTAAAAATTTACTAGGTAAAAACAAATGGCAGCTTGAAAGAGTGCCAAATGATCAGGTTGCTGAAGTTTTTGCCGATGCAGGACTGAAACTTCATTTCGCAGGTCATATGCACATCAACGATACCGGAATTAAAAAGTTTGAAAATGGAAAAACGCTCGTCAATATTCAGGTTCCTTCTTTGGCAGCTTATCTTCCGGGATATAAAATTTTAACAGTTAATTCTCCCGCTGATTTTGAAGTGGAAACAGTTCCTATTAACGATGTTCCCCATTTTGATGAGCTATTTCCTTTGTATCAGAAAGAGTTTGATACTTTAAAAAGTCAGAATACAAAAGATATTTGGAATATTGACATTTTGAAAACAAAGAATTATCACGATTTCACATTATTTCATTTAAAAGAACTGGTGCGACTGAGATTTGTTCCTTCAGATTGGCCTAAAGATTTTATTGAGAAAGCCTCCAAACTTTCAGGAGAAGATTTACTTAATTTAAGTATTGACAGCGCAAATTCAAATAAAATAAATGCAGCAAAGTTTAAAACATGGAATTTTGAAGATGCTTTATTAAATCTTTATCAATTGCAGTCTGCAGACGAATTATCAAAAAAAGATATTCCTGAAAGCCGGCTTTTGCAATTCAAAATTTTGCATGAAAATTTCGAAAAATTAAATACAGAAGATAAATTTCTAAATCAGCTGAAAACGTTCTTCAAAATTTTAAATAAACTATCTTCGGGAGATCCTGCAAAGCATTTTAAAATTAATTTTGAGAAAGGGGAAATCTTAAAATTAAAATAATCATTTCTTAAACTGAATGGTTTTGATTGCTAACTCTGATTATATTTTCTAAATGATCGCCATCAACTCTTTTTCCCCATTACTTTGATGTGCTAGAAATGATTCTCAATTATTTAAATATTCTTTTCTCAGCTATTTACGTAGAATAAGGGATTCGGACCTTTTATATGGGCCTTATTTTATCTATATTTACCACTTTCTAGAATAGCAACTGTAATTTTGCCATTTTTTTTATATTGAAACAGCAAAAAAAAATCTATAAATAGTTAATTTTATGAAAAATTCTATTATTTATAATGATACCATATTTACAGTGACTTCACTGGTCAGAAAAAATTATCTTTGCTTTCCAAATGAATAAGCACGAATTAATTTGATAACGACATAGTTGCTGTAGAAAAAAATGCTTAGAAGTTTTTTATTATAACCTTATTTCACAAAAATAAGTTTGATATGTGACGGAACAGTGTATTGGTAACTGATAAGACACTGCTACTCACGAAATAGCACTTAATCTTTTGCAAGTTTAATCTATTTTTAATAAATTTCAACAATGAACTATCAACTTGAGCTTAGAACGGAACAACCAGGCTCCAAAATTGTCTTCAACGCCATTACATTTGATCATTTCAAGATCAATATTATCGAACGGTATACTGGTCGAATGGATTTGCATCCGGAATTAATAGAGACTATACTTAAGGTGAGAACATTACATGACGAAATCATAAAAACAAAGAATGGAAATGTTAAAATTAAAATCAAGGGCAATGATCTGAACGAGTACAGTTTGCTAACGAAAATCCTCAATTCATACGAATATAAAAACAGATTATTGAATGTAAAAGAGGCGCAAAACAATTACGTTTATTTTGTTTTGAGAATGGTGATTCACCAGTACGATTTACAGTAATTTTTTTTTAAATATAAACCGGCAATTGAGTTTACGCTAGTAAAGTTTGATAAGATTACTGATAAATGTTGTTAAAATGAATAATACTAAAAAATCAACAAGCATACATCCTTTCTAATTTTCAAATATATTCTTATTAGAATCATTTAATGATTTTTTACAATTGCAATATAAGGGTAATTATTAAATTGCATCCGTAAATGTTTAACCTGTTTCATGGAAAACAACACTAACAATGAGATTTTTTTTGACCACAAGGTAAAACACAATCCGTGGAAAGAATATAAAGCACCTCCTTGCGAAGCGTTACAGCTGGCAATCAAAGAATATATGCTGATTGAATGCACAGATGATATGGAGCTGGAAACACTTCCGAGTACTTCACTATCCCTGGACTTTATTCTCGAAGGGAACGTTGCCATGCGTCTGGAAGACAATTCTAGCCTTGATTTACCCCATGCAGTAGCTTTCGGTATTGCCCGTAAATCGTTCAAGTTTACCTTTTCTGGAAATACACTTTTATTTGTAGTGATTTTCAATCCGGGTTTTGCAGCTTCCGTGATCAGAAAGCCTTTGAATGGATTTTTTGAAAAGTTCATCTCCCTTCAAGAATTATTTAGTGAGCAAAAGATCTCACAACTGATTGCCTTATTAAAGAAGCAGGAATCATTTGAAAACATGGTGTTCATTATTGAAACATTTTTACTGGCAGAAATGGATCTTGTTTTTACAGATGAAACCATCAATAAAGCTATTGTTCAAATTAAAAATCGAAAAGGACTGGTGACCATCAATGAACTGACGGAAAGACTACCTATAAGCAGGGATGCATTTGAAAAAAGATTCAGGGCTAAAGTAGGCACCACCCCCAAACGGTATGCTAACATCGTACGATTCAGAGACCTGTTTCAATCAAATCACTCTAAAGACAACCTTACAGAAATTGCTCTAAAAGCAGGATACTATGACCAGTCGCATTTCATCAAGGATTTTAAAAGCTCAACCGGAAAACTCCCTTCTAATTTTTTGTAGAAAATCAAAAACGGCTGCTTAAGTAGCTGATTACAAATTTAAAAATCTAATATTTAACATTATGAATTCCATGTCCAAAACCTTTAAACTTTTGTTTGGCATCCTGCTCTTATCCAACATCATACTCATTGCGTTTCTTTCCTATTTTTTGTGGAACAAGCATGAAGAAGCGTTACAAACAGCTCGCATAGATATTAAAGACCCGTCGGGAAACAACAGAGTCGTTATTTCTAATGCCGATCAAATTCCGCCGCCTATCATCAAAGGAAAAAGCTATAAAAGAATGATGACACCTGCTGGACTTATCTTTTACGATAAAAACGGTGATGAACGTGGAGGAATTGCTATTTCGGAACATGAAGGAATGAATATCAACGCAATCGCATTTGATTATCAGAATGCTGATGCAATTGGTATTTATGCTCAGGATGACCAGAAAAATAATTATTTTAAAGCCGGACTGACGATCAATGACAAGGATCTTTCAGGAAAGCCCGGTTATAATGTGAACAGGATTAATCTGATTACAGAAAACGGAAATTCCTCATTGGTAATGAAGGATCCAAATGAAGTGCCGAGGCTAGTTTTAAAAGTCGACAGCTTGGGCAATCCGTCGATTGAAATGTATCATGCGGACGGAAAATTAAAATGGAAACAGTAGCTAATCTTTTTTATAGCTGTTTTTATTGTTCGGCAAATAGCATTTTTTAACATATTATAACATACACTTTGAATTCTCAGAATTATTATGGCCTGATTATTGCTTCTAAAAGAAGCGATTCTCATGTTTAATTGAGTTTTCATGGTTATTAGTTTTTACCCAGCTTCGGCTGGGTTTTTTGTTAAATATATAGATAACTTTTTATGTATATATAAAGAATATGAAAAACACTATTTACTCATTTTTCCAAAATTCTCAGTTTCCTGTACGATGACATAAGATGCTGAAGCTGATGCGAATCTTGCCAGATTAATAAAAAGCAGACCAATAAAATTTGTGACAGTTTCACTTAACATAAAAAAATGAATGTACTTTAATTTCAGCAAAAATGGGTCATAGTAAGACAATTATAATTGTAAAATTTCGCATTCACCTATATTTATTGAACTTTCGATTGTATAATAAAATAGAATGTACTCCCAACGCCTAATTCACTTATAACATCGATCGACCCTCCTTGCGCTTCAATAAACTCTTTACTAATACTAAGCCCCAATCCTGTTCCTTCAGCTTTGGTTCCGGGAACTCGAAAATATCTTGTGAAAATATGTTTCAGATACTGCTCTTCAATACCCAAGCCTCGATCTTTAACTGAAAATTTTACATGGTCAGAATCAAGCCTCTCAACTTTTATAATAACCTTTGATTGTTCATAAGAATAACGAATTGCATTGGAAACAATATTATTGAGAACCCATAAGGTTTTTTCCTGATCAGCATTCATGACATCTAAAGTAGAATCTACGTCAGTAATAATAGATATTTGCTTTTTATCGGCTGCAGATTTATTGGTTTTAATGACCTCTTCAAGCATTATATTAATCTTAAACGGTCGAATGTTCAACTGGCTTACTCCTGTTTCCAATTGAGCGACATTTAATAATTCACCTGTTATTTTTAATAGTCGTAATGTGTCTTCATCAATCCCTTTAATCAATTTCTGCTGCTCTTCATTAAGACTGCCAATTTTTTCATTTTCCAACAATTGCAAGCCCATTTGAATGGATGAAATAGGTGTTTTGAATTCATGAGAAACGGTTCCCATAAAATGAGTTTTGGCTAAATCCAATTCTTTAAACGGCGTAATATTTCTCAGCATAATGACCTGACCAATGAAACGGCTTTCTTTTTCGCCAGTCGGGATAACATTGATGTCTAAAATTTCTTTTTCAAAATAATTTTCTTTCCCTTCCACAAAAATTTTCAATGTTCCCGCAGCGTTTTTCGTCGCATCCGGATTAACAATTTCCCGGATAAGATCACGCACCAAGTCGTTAGAAACTGCAACGTCCTGAATGAGTTTTCCTACAAAGTTTTCTTTTTTTAAACCTGAAATTTTCAACGCTTCATCATTCACGAAAAGAACTTTTCTATCTTCATCTATTCCAATCACCGCATCATGCATATTGTCAATAAGCGTTTCAATTCTTTTTTTTCCTTTTAAAATTTTATCAATTCTACTTTCGGAATATTCCTGAAGTTTTTCCGCCATTGTATTGAAAGATCTCGCTAGTTCGCCAAACTCACTGCTGCTTTCAAACTGTACCCGCTGTCTGTAATTTTGATTGGCAATTTGATGAATACTCGAAGTCAGCTCACGAATCGGATTGGAAATATTAGCCGGCAAATTAACCATTAAGATAAATGCAATCAGAAAACAGAGAGTTCCGACAATAGAAATTACCGCAATTGCTTTTTCTGCCGTCGTATTGGCAATGCCGCTTTTGATCTGGATAGCATTCATATTCAGCTGCATCAGCTCGGCAATATCTTTCCGTATGGCTGAATGTAAATTTAAATTTCCTTTATCAACTTTTAGCTCAGAAAAATGATCGTTAATATTTTGAGTCGCCTCTTTTTCTCCACTTTCTGTAATATTCTGCCGCTGAAGATCAAGATTTTTTTGAAATTCTGACAGCGCAAAAGGCTCAGTAGAAATTTCTTCGAGTGACAATAGCATATTTCTGGAGTACTGCAGTGTATTGTAGTTGGCCACAAGAATATTCTGTGTATCTTTTTTCAGCTGATAAATAAACCATCCACCCAACGTTGACAGGATAATTATCATAAAAAACAGCAGACCAACGCCTGCATTAAGCTTCGTTTTTATTTTCATTACGACAAAATTACTAAATCTACGTTCTGTTTTGACAGTCTTTTGAGTAAGGAATTAAAAGTGTCTGTAGCCAGAATAATTCTCCAGATATCCAAATGTGGTTTTCCGATGCACATCGTCGTAATGTTCCTTTCATCGCATTGTTCCATGATGGTCATTGCAATATTTTTACTTTGAATTTTTATGATTTCTGCGCCCAATTCGGTAGCCAATCTGAAATTATTAATCAAATGTCGCTGTTTATTCAGCGCAATTCTGTCCGCCGACTCACGGGGAACCTGAACATACAAAAGAAACCACTGACTGTTATAATAACTCGCCAGTCTTGCTGTTTTTCGGATCACATTTTTTGCGGTCGTTTCGTTTGAACTGATACAAGCCAAAAATCTTTCTTTTTTTAACGTTTTCCCAGTCACAACTTCCGTTTCAACCTTTCTTGTAACCTGCGACGCTACTTCTTTCAGTGCCAACTCACGAAGCTGAAGAATGTTTTCGTTTTTAAAAAAATTATTGAGCGCAGACGGTATTTTACTTTGATCGTAAATTTTCCCTTCTTTTAATCTTAAAATCAGTTCATCGGCAGTAAGGTCAATATTCACAACCTCATCCGCCGAAGCCAAAACAGTATCCGGAATTCTTTCTGAAACTTCAATTCCTGTGACTGCCTTAACTTCATCGTTTAGACTTTCTAAATGCTGAATGTTGACCGCACTGATGACATTAATTCCGGCATCTAAAATCTCAAAAACATCCTGCCATCTTTTTTTATTTTTACTTCCTTCGATATTGGTGTGAGCCAATTCGTCAATAATCACAATTTCCGGACGCAGTACGATGATCGCCGGAACATCGAGTTCTTCCAGCTCTTTTCCTTTATAAAATAATTTTCTTCTGGGAATTATCGGAAGACCTTCCAGCAAATTATGCGTTTCCTTCCGGTAATGAGTTTCCACATAACCAATTTTTACATCAATTCCGTTTTGAAAAAGTACGTGAGCTTCCTGCAACATTCTGTAGGTTTTCCCTACGCCTGCACTCATCCCGACGTAAATTTTCAGTTTACCGCGTTTTGAGCTGTTGATGAGATGCAGAAATTCTTCTGCGGATTTTCTTGATTCGTTCATTTTATAGAAATGATTATTTCAGGTACGAAAAATGTTTTAAACCATTAAGGGTATTGAGTTTTTAAGGACAAAATAATTTTCATTTTTTAGATTCACCAAAGCGAATCATTAAGTAACACGCTTAAATCAATTTATTGATTCTTAACATTCCTTAATCAATTAATTCCCTTAATGGTTTATAAAAATTCACAATCTTTTTTAGCTAACTTAATTTAACCAAAAGTTATATTCGCTATTACTAAAATGAAATGGCCAATGCCGTTGTTGCCGTCAGACTGTTCTTATTAAAATCATCAGTTCTGTTCATCAAGATAGCATCTTTGCTGTTTAAATTTCTGATTTCTGTTCGCCAGATAAGATTCGGTAAGATCTGATAATCTGCATTCAGAGAATATCCGAAAGTTTTAAAACCATTTTCTGTTCCGGTAGCAATGATCACTCCTTTTTCATCCTGATAATATTCTCCTCTTGCTGTAAAACTCAGTTTATCTGTAGCATTGTATTTTGCGATTAAAACCGGTGTGTACCAAAAATTATATTGTTCACTTCCTTTTGCTTTTTGTTCGGCACCAATGTCAAAACCTGCAGTGACTCCAAACTTTTTATTAATTTGATACACTGCATACAGATTATGAAAATATCGCATTTGGCGAATGCTGTCTTGTTTATCATTTCCTATAAAAGAACTGCTGTTGATGGTCAGTTTTTCATTCGGTTTGAAGGTCAGCTGATGTCCGAATGCAGGCGTAGAATTGCCGTCAACTCTCTGAATGCGTTGCCAACCGTTGAGCACCAAACCACTCAAAAACCATTTTCCGGTTTCTGAAGTGTAGGAAATCTTTGCACCGGTTTCAAAATAAGGAGAATTATCGGCAGCAAGACTTCTTGTAAGCGCCCAATTGTCTTTTCCGATTGCACTTTCAAAACCTATATGGGAAGGAAAAATACCTGCATCAATCCAAAGATTATGTTTTTTGGATATTTTCAAACCTACATTGGCTTCATAAATATTTTTCATCACGCCCTGTTCAGCTGCGTAATTGGCATTCATGTAGGTTCCGACTGCTAAAGCAAGATTGGCTCTCACATTTTCTGTATTGTATGCCGTTTTTATAAAGGCTAAATTAACGTTCACTTCATTGTTTCGGTTGTGACTATAAACAAAACCGGGACGGTTGTTATTTTTCGGATTATTAAAATCTGCAGTGTAATAAACCTCAGCGTATCCGCCAACAGTAAGAGGTTTTGCAATTGAATCGTTTTGAGCAGATGCACTGATACCGCATACAGCCAACAAAACAAATAGTATTTTTTTCATTTAATTTAAATTTAAGAAAAAGATGGGATTTTATTAAAAAAATAAAACTTACGATGATAAATATTGATTTTTAAAACTTATTTCCCACTCAACTGATCAAGTGCGATATTTAATTTTAGAACATTGATTTTTTCAGGATCAAACAATCCAACCAAAGGTTTTTCTGTATTTTGAGCAATAAGATTATTGATTTTTACCTCATCGATATTTCTGATTTTCGCAATTCTTTTCACCTGAATTTTCGCTGCCTGCACAGAAAAATTCGGATCTAATCCGCTTCCGCTGGCCGTAACCAAGTCTGCCGGAATATCTGACTTTACAATTCCAGGATTTTTCATCAAAATCGTATCGATACGAGCCTCAACCTGTTTGAGATACTCTTCATTCGATGGACCTTTGTTGCTTCCTCCCGAACCTGCTGTATTGTAATCAACCGACGAAGGACGGGAATTAAAATATTTGTCGCTTGTGAATGATTGTCCGATATTGGCATAATAGGTTTTGTTCTGATGTTTTATTAAATCTCCTTTGCCCTGATTTGGTGAAAGCTGAGCAATTGCCCAGATGGAAATCGGATAAACAATGGCTAGAAGAACGATACACAAAGCAGTCAGTTTGATTGCGGGTAAAATATGTTTTTTCATTTGATGATAATTTTAAAAAGGCAAATGCAGGAAGAATTGAGATAGATATGACGAAAAGTGATTTGATGAAATTTTCTTCCTGCCTTGCCTTTTAGATATTTAGAAAAATAAGGATACGATAATGTCTATAATTTTAATTCCGATAAAAGGAATAATGACCCCGCCCAATCCGAAAATCAACAAATTCCTTCTCAGCAAAGCCGATGCGCCGATTGGTTTATAAGCCACCCCCTTCAATGCCAATGGTATCAGTATCGGAATGATAATCGCGTTGAAAATGACTGCCGATAAAATTGCACTTTCCGGACTGTGAAGATTCATGATATTTAAACCTTGCAAAGCTGGAATTGCGGTGATAAACAATGCCGGAATAATGGCAAAATATTTCGCAACATCATTGGCAATACTGAATGTCGTCAGCGTTCCTCTTGTCATCAACAGTTGTTTACCAATTTCCACAACTTCAATCAGTTTCGTAGGATCATTATCGAGGTCAACCATATTTCCGGCTTCTTTTGCTGCCTGTGTTCCGCTGTTCATTGCAACACCTACATCTGCCTGAGCCAATGCCGGAGCATCATTGGTACCGTCACCCATCATGGCAACCAGACGACCTTCCTGCTGTTCTTTTTTGATGTAGTTCATTTTATCTTCCGGTTTTGCTTCGGCAATAAAATCGTCAACACCTGCTTTTTCAGCAATAAATTTTGCAGTCAGTGGATTGTCACCGGTCACCATCACGGTTTTAATACCCATCTTTCGGAGACGTTCGAAACGTTCGCTGATTCCTGGTTTAATGATATCCTGAAGTTCAATCACTCCCAGAACTTTTTCATTTTCTGAAACTACGAGTGGCGTTCCTCCATTCTGAGAAATTTCTTTAACTTTTAAATCTATTTCTTGTGGAAAAATATTTCCAGCAGCTTCCGATATTTTTCTGATGGCGTCGGTTGCTCCTTTTCGGATGCGGTTTCCGTCATAATCAATTCCTGAACTTCTGGTTTCTGCGGTAAATTTTATAAATTGAGGATTACTGATTTCATAGCTTAAAGGATTGATTCCCGCCAGTTCAATGATTGATTTGCCTTCAGGAGTTTCATCCGCCATCGAACTTAAAACAGCTGCTTTGATCAATTGTTTTTCATCAATTTGATTAGCAGGATAAAAACTTGTAGCCTTACGGTTTCCAATAGTGATTGTTCCTGTTTTATCTAAAAGTAAAACATCGATATCTCCGGCTGTCTCCACTGCTCTACCACTTTTGGTGATCACGTTGGCACGCAATGCTCTGTCCATTCCGGCAATTCCGATGGCAGATAACAATCCACCAATAGTTGTAGGAATTAAACAAACAAAAAGTGAGATAAATGATGCAATAGTAATCGTGACATTAGAATAATCTGCGAATGGTTTTAAAGTCACACAAACGATGATAAAAACCAATGTAAAACCTGCCAGTAAAATGGTCAATGCAATTTCATTCGGTGTTTTCTGTCTTGAAGCACCTTCTACCAAAGCAATCATTTTATCTAAAAAGCTTTCGCCGGGTTGAGTGGTTACCTGAACAACGATTTTATCCGACAAAACTTTTGTTCCTCCTGTTACAGAACTTTTATCACCTCCAGATTCACGGATGACAGGAGCAGATTCTCCGGTAATCGCACTTTCATCTATGGTAGCAAGACCTTCGATGATTTCTCCGTCAGAAGGAATAATATCTCCGGCTTCGCAAACAAAAATGTCACCTTTCTGTAATTTAGATGAAGAAATTATTTCACCATTTTGCAGTTTTGCAGGCGTTTCTTCTCTTGTTTTACGAAGACTGTCTGTCTGAGCTTTCCCTCTTGCCTCTGCAATTGCCTCAGCAAAGTTTCCAAACAGAACGGTGAGTAAAAGAATGATGAATATCGTGAAATTGTAGGCAAAACTTCCCTGAGATTTTTCTCCTGTCAAAGTCCAAACGCTTACAAAAAACATCACCAATGTACCAAGCCATACAAGAAACATGACGGGATTTTTAAACATCAGTTTCGGATTCAGTTTCACAAAAGACTGTTTCAATGCTTCCTGAACCAATTCTTTTTGAAACAAAGATTTATTTTGAGTCATTTTAATTTCTGTTATTTAAAATTTATTTCATTGAAAAATATTCTGCAATCGGACCCAATGCCAATGCCGGGAAGAATGATAATGCTGCAATAATTGCAATCACTGCAAAAGTCATCAGTCCGAATGTTGAAGTATCTGTTTTCAGCGTTCCTTCTCCTTCCGGAATGTATTTCTTCTGAGCCAATAATCCTGCAATCGCTAAAGGACCAATAATTGGTAAGAAACGACCGACCAACAAGACAATTCCTGTGGAAATATTCCAGAATAGATTATTATCACCCAAACCTTCAAAACCGCTTCCGTTGTTGGCTGCAGAAGAAGTATATTCATAAAGCACTTCACTAAAACCATGAAATCCAGGATTATTAAGTGTAGAAGTTCCGACTTCAGGAAAATACGTGGCTATCGCAGTTCCAACCAAAATTAGAAACGGATGAAGTAATGCGATGATCATCGCAATTTTCATTTCACGGGCTTCAATTTTTTTACCCAAAAATTCAGGGGTACGACCTACCATCAATCCGCTGATGAACACTGCCAGAATGATATAGATAAAAATATTTAAGATACCTACTCCATCACCTCCATAGAAAGCATTGACCATCATCGAAAGCATTTGCGTCATCCCGGAAAGTGGCATTGAGCTGTCGTGCATTGAGTTGACTGAACCCGTAGAAATTACTGTGGTTACAATACTCCAAAAACCTGAAGCGGCAGAACCAAAACGGATTTCTTTACCTTCCATTGCGCCCAGTGACTGATCAATTCCCATCTGGCTGATGGCAGGATTTCCGTTCATTTCCATAATAACTGTTGGTACTGCGAGTAACAGAAATCCGACGGTCATGACTCCAAAAATCATATATCCGAATTTCTTTCTTCTGATAAAATAGCCAAATGCAAAAACCATTGCCATCGGAATTATTAACTGCGAAACCATTTCTACCATATTGGTAAAATAGTTCGGATTTTCCAGCGGATGAGCCGAATTGACTCCAAAAAATCCCCCACCATTCGTCCCTATATGTTTTATAGGCACAAAAGCAGCAACAGGTCCTGTAGAAACTTCAACATTTTTACCTTCCAGCGTAATCATTTTATCTTTTCCTTCAAACGTCATCGGCATTCCTTGAAAAACCAATATCAAACCCATTAAGAATGAAAGCGGCAACAAAATTCTTGTGATTGATTTTAGCAAATAATCATAGAAATTCCCAAGCTTTTCGGTTGTTTTTTCGCGGAAAGCTTTGAATACAACAATTGCAGCTGCGATCCCTGTTCCGGCGGAAACGAATTGAAGAAACATCAGCCACATCTGTCCGAGATAACTTAATCCTGTTTCGCCTGAATAATGTTGTAAATTACAATTTACTAAGAAAGAAATTGATGTATTAAATGCCAGATCCGGCGACATATCCGGATTTCCATCTGGATTGAGCGGCAGCCAGCTCATATTCATCAAAACCAGCATACTGATGAAAAACCATAAAAAATTGATGGTTAAAAGTGCAGTCAGATGTTGTTTCCAGTTCATTTCATGATCAGAATCGATTCCTGATATTTTGTAGAAGAGTTTTTCCACGGGTTTAAAAACAGGATCCAAAAATGTTTTTTCTCCTGTGAATACTTTTGAAATATACTTTCCAAAAGGTATCGCCAACAGCAATGTTATGACAAACATTGCTACAACGCCTAAAATTTCAGTGTTCATAGTTTGTTTAATGAATTAGTGCAAATTCTTTTACGGTAATCACCAGATACAAAAAAGCGATGATGAAGCTGATCCAAAAAATCAGAATTCCCCACTCTTTTATTTGATGTATGATCTTACGGTTCATTTGCTTATTAATTGGTTTTAAAATTTTTCCGGCTTTACGAGCACATAGCAGATATAAATGAATATGGCTATTGATATAAAAAATAGTAGGGTCATTTTTTTTAATTTAAATTTTATCGAAATATTCAACGACACGGTAAAACAAAACGAAAAGCACAATTGCCGTGATTAATAGAATAATTGTTATCATTTTGTATTTATTTAATTAACCTGTAAAATTGCGGCGGCTACAAAAACACCAAGGATTACGGCAATATTGATGGTAATCACTTCGATGTTGTGCTTTTCACGGGTAGACTTTAAGAGTTTCCAGTCTCCTATTTTTCTGATTTTTGATTTCATATGTAGATTTTTATTGTTTTTTAAAGGTCTATGCAATCGCTGTATCTTCATTACAATTTTGTATTTCCAAATGATGGCGATTTCATTTCTTTTAATTTTTTAAATTCCTGATTTATACACTTGGCGTAAGTAGTTGTTTTGCAGGCTTGGTGACATTTTTGCGAAAATCAAATCTTTGTATGAAGGTTCACAACAAAACGTAAGACTGTCTAAAAAATAAATGAAAATATTTTCGATAGCGCTCTTTAATGCCTGATCACCTTTGCTGTAAAGCAGATTCATCTTGGTAATCGACTTCAGCAGAATTTTCTGATCATGATTTTTAATCAGTTTCTTAATTTGTTTGGTGAAAATACTGATCACCATAAACGGAGTTTTTGTTTGGTAAGATTCTTTAAAATCTTCCTGAGATTCAGGGATGATTTTTACGATTTCTCTTACAGCATCTGTATGATTCATTTTTAATTTGCTTTGAATCTTTAATGCCAAGATTTATTCCTTTGAAAAACAAAACCACACAACCTATTGAAAAACAATTACTTAAATTGAATTCAAAACATTTAAAAACAAAAAAAAACCTATCAAAATGATAGGGTCGTTATCAGAATGGAATTATTTCTAAGAAATTTTGTATTCTTCTACCTTTCTGTATAAGGTCGCAATACCTATTTCAAGCAAACGGGCCGCTTCGGCTTTATTGCCTTTGGTATGATTGAGAACTTTCTGGATCTGCATTTTCTCAGCACTCGCCATAGAGAAAGCGGACATTATTTTGGTTTGAGAAGAATCTATATCGTTATTATACACCGAAATATCTAAAGGAAGACTATCTATTTCTAATTCAGATGAATCTGTGAGAATTACACTGCGTTCAATCACATTTCGAAGCTCACGAATATTCCCTTTCCAGGGATGATTTTTTAATGCTTTCAAGTAATCCTGTGAGATTGAAGATATATTTTTACCGGTTTTAAGCGAAAAACTTTTTAGAAAAAACTGAACCAGCAATTCAATATCAGCCACTCTTTCTCGTAAAGAAGGAAGTTTAATCTGAAAAATATTGATTCTATAATATAAATCTTCACGGAAATTTCCTTTTTCGATTTCAGTTTCCAGATCTCTGTTGGTGGCTGCAATGATTCTCACATCCGTTTTGATAGGCTTGTTGTCGCCCACTTTCAGAAATTCTCCAGATTCTAAAACACGCAATAGTTTTGCCTGTAAATCTAAAGGCATCTCACCAATTTCATCTAAGAAAACAGTTCCCTGATTGGCTTCTTCAAAAATACCTTTACTGTCTTTCAATGCTCCTGTAAAAGCACCGGCTTTATGACCAAACAATTCATTTTCAAGCAAATCTTTTCCGAAAGCTGAGCAATTGATGGCAATAAAATTATTTTTATTTCTTTTGCTTGCGTGATGAATGGCTTGTGCAAAAACTTCTTTACCAGTACCCGTTTCACCAGTCAAAAGTACGGTAGCATCTGTAGTTGCGACTTTTCTTGCAGAATCTACCACGCTGGTAATAACTGATGATTTTCCTATAATGCTGTCGAAAGACTGTTTTCTGTTGAGCTGTTTTTCAAGATGCAAGACACGTTTGTTAAGCGCGACTTTCTCAGCTGCTTTGTAAATCAACGGAAGAATTCTGGTATTGTCGTCACCTTTGGTAATATAATCGAAGGCACCATTTTTTATAGCAAGAACTCCATCTGGGATGTTTCCAAAAGCTGTTAGGAGAATAATTTCTACGGTAGGAAATTTATCTTTAATAATTTTTGAGAATTCCACTCCGTTTCCGTCGGGTAGTTTGACATCGCAGATGACGATATCGATCTCTGAAGTTTCGAGTTTCTTCAATCCACTCTTCAGATTGCTTGCTTCGAAAACTTCAAAACCTTCAAGGGCAATGATTCGTGAGAGAAGCGATCTTATTTTTGCCTCGTCGTCGATAATTAAAATAGTATTCAATCGTGTAAATTATAAAGTTCAAAATTAAATTAATTTGCTCACAATAAATTGATTTGAACAAAAATAAAGTTTACAAAATTACAGATCAGCTGTGTATTCTACTATTTTATAATATTCTCTTGACAGTTAAGTTTTCTAATTTATATTCTGATACTATCATCCCATCCAAAATGGTCTGAAGTTCCTCATTTTCCGCCTCTGTTCACATCAATTTTAAACCGGACCATTCCTGTCTAATGTTAATTTTTTCAATTTGTCGCTTGTGTCGTAAAATATGTACAATAGCATGCTCGGTAATTTGTTCGATGTCATACACCTGTCCCCAACCTGCTTTTATTTTCAACGAGTTATCAAACTGTTCTAATTCAGCGTCTTGAATTTCTTTAAAAACATTTTCTGTAAACAAAAAAACGTCGGTTAAGTCCTGCAAATATTCCTTAATTGTTAAATGATATTTTTTTTCTTGACGTTTGATGTTATCTCCTTTTAAATTATGAATACTGGACGCATAACTGAAACCCGAACTTACAACGTGAGATAATATCGTTTGGATTGATTTGCAATTTTCGTCGGTTGTTTGTAGGTCTATAATAATAGTCAGAGCATTGTCAGGAATATCTTCGATAACTTTTTTGAAATCAAAAATTGCCTGTTCATATATGTCAAGTAAGGCTCCTACAGCTCCTTGTCTATCATTGTTTATCATTGATTTGTCTAATTTATACAGAACTAATTTTCAGATTTATTTTTTTCAATTAAGAGCTGCTCATTTTTTATGATAGCAATACCCTGTTCATAGCTGGTAACCTGAAATTCTTGAAACCTATTTCTGAACTTCGAATCATCAAATATATTGTCGTTTTCATATCTTGGAAGAAGTTCCAGCAATTCCTTTACACTTCTGTTGAACCAAGACCCTATTTTAAAAATAAACTTGGGAACAACAAAATATTTCAGATCATTGCTATAAATACCGGAAGCTATTTGAATAAATTCTCGATAAGTTGGATGACTTTTATCCACCGGGAGATGCCATGTTTGTCCGAATGCATCTGGAGTATTTCCGATCAAAGCAGTGGCTCGACTCGCATCAGGAGTCCATATCAAACTTCTTTTTTTGTCAGAATCCAAAGGAATTTTCAATTTTTTTCCTTCTTTAATATTGTCAAAAATCAATGCATTGGTAATACTCTGCGTTTTACCTGGTCCATAAAATTCCGGAGCACGACAGATTACAGCTTCAAACTCTCCGGCTTCTATTTCTTTTAACACCATTTCTGCCATCTCTTTCCTTACCTGCCCTTTTCTTCCCACAGGTGCAAAAGCGATTTCTTCGGTTAGAACTCTATTGTCCTGAGGATACATATAAGTGTTGTCAAAGAATACAAGTTTTGTTTTATTGATCTTACAAGCATCGATCACATTACGAAGGATAAGTGGAAACTGGTTTTCCCATAAATCCGAACTAATAGGAAGACCCAGGGTAAAATAGGCAATTTCGCTGCCTTTCACTGCTTCAATTGTTTTTTCACGAATAGAAAGATCAGCAGAAAATATTTGGTCTGTATCATTTACTTTTTTTGCTTTTCTGCTTACAATACGTATATCCGATGTGTAGTTTCTCTTGAGCTCGCGGGCGAGTTCTTCTCCTATCTGCCCGTTGGCTCCCAATATCGTTTGCATAGTATTTAATTTAGTGATTGTAATATTCAAAGTAGTTTACATTGCTTACTTAAGAATTGATTGCTAAAAAATTTGGTTTTTGAGTAATTTAATAGTAATACCGATTTGTCCGAGATGATAAAAATCGTGATGGATGAGACCAGTAACCAAATACTGATAATTGTGAGTGAATAACGGTTCTGCAAATGGATATGCACTATACAGATACCAATCGTCTTTTTCCTCTAGGAATGATATAATCTTTTTTTGGCTGCTATAGAATTCATTTAAAAGATTTTTCCAACTCTTTAGTTTAAGATCCTCGTTGCTACGCCAATTCACTTCGTCAGTCATTTCAAGACCTCGTGGATTTCCTTGAAGCCTACTTAAAACCTCTTTACGCCATTCAGTTAAATGAGAGATAATCTCCGCAACACTATGTACATCGGAAATAGGACACTCAAAAGCTGTTTTTTCGTCAACTTGTAAAAGTTTTTTTTCGAAATTTTCATCAAGCCATAAGTCGCCATTCTCAACGTCTTTCAATTGTTGAATCAAATCTTTAATCAAAATATTTTCCATTTGTTTACCATTAATAAATTTGACTTTTTTGCAATTCCTATTATAGCAATTTACTATAAAATATGGTATCTACCTTGCACTTATGATTGAAAATACTTTTTCACGCCCCAACAGCCAACGCCTCTACACTTTTTGAGTTTAAGTTGAAGCAGTAATCGTAAAAGAAGTAAATTAAGTCGCTAATTATTTCAGTATTAAAGTTATCTATATTTTCAGTGATAACTGCAACTGAAAATAATACACCTCAATTTCCATTAAAATAAGCATTAAAATAATTTTTTAAAACATTTGCGATTTTGATCTGCATCCCTTTTGTAGTTTCAAACCAAGTATTATCATGTTTAATACGTTTAAATTCAACTGCAACAATATCAAGAAATGCTGCCAGGTATACAAGTTCATATGTCAAAATTGTTCCAACATTTGTTAGCGCATTATCAGTTTAAGGTCTTACTGGTAAAAAAGGTCAAGCACACCAACAGATGTGTATACTGCGTAAGGATTAGGATACATTTTAAAACTATCGAACTGCTGATCTCATATCCATCGATTTTTGAAGCATAACATCGATTACTTCATCTGAATATTGCCAATATTTATCAGAGAACACCTTTCAGTAAAGCTCCTTCTTGCGAATCTATGTTCATAATTATTTTTATATATTCTACCTAATATACAGAAGATATTTTATTCAATCCAGTCCAAGGTTATTATTTTATCCACAGCTGTAATCAGAGATTTTATTTCTGAATATTTATTATAATAAGTGATTTTTTTTGCATAATTTTATTGAAAACTAACAACTTAAATTTTATACCATGAAAACTATTCTATTAGCTTGTCTCTGTGTACTGCCTTTTTACGCACAGTCACAGACAAACCTTACCAGAGATTATGATATTTACGCGTATTACAGAGAAGACAGCAGCAATAAAAATAATACTCATATTTGGCTATATGATGGAGAATCTTATTCGATGAATTTCCCTAGAACAGTAACGGGACTCCAAAATGCCATTGACAAGGCTCAATACATAACGTTGTTATCAGATATTAATAGCCCAACCACCAATGACAGTATTCTCCCAACAGGGTATGAAGCTGAAGAAAACATACGTGTTTTGCACGAATTAATAACTGAAGGCAAGGCAATGATTTTAGTTGGGTATCATATTGGAGATAAAAGATTAACATTGTCATGTTCAGATAAATCATTTGTTGTTTATATAACCGATAATAATTAGTTCTTCATAAACTTTTCCTATAAGAAATCAAGAAAAAAGCCACCTATAAGGGATGGCTTATTTTTCTTGTTTAAAAAGAGGGATCTATAATACTCTAACGTCATACATATAGACCACCATTAACGAGGTAAAACCTAGAGGAATTGGAACTGTAGTTATAGCGAGGCAATATGGGTAATAACGTAGCAGAGCCCATGACTGCTGAATTAGAAGACCTCGAGAAAAAATGCTCAGTGAGCTTTAAGCTATAATAAAGTTCCGGAAGCATTGATCAAAGGAACAAATGATGGCTAGAGATAATTTAGTAAATTAGCCGTAATTTATTCAATTCTATTAGCAAAATTTAATACAATCTCAATGAAAAGAATAACATTTCTTATTTTTGTGAGCATTCTGTCTTTCCTGACAAATTGTAAAAAGGAGGAAGCTATAGAGTTGGAGGATTTCAACTTTAACACAAAGACTTCGACTTACGTTTCGGCAAAAAACAAATACAAAACTTATGACAATTACTATCAAATAAAATCTGAAGTAATAGGAGCTGATACGATCTACGATGATGAATTTATGGGAAGTGAAAAACCTATAAGAATCGAATACAGACAAAATATTTTTTCTTACAACGACGTCTTAGCCAGGTTTGATAATTTTGATTTTAACGCTATTAATTTTGCCACAACTTTAGATGGAAAAATTATGGTCTTTAATGGTGTTGCAGGAAGAATATCACAGGAAGAAGCTCAACAGTTTGTCAAATTACTAAATAAAAAATACGGAAAGGCTGAAAAAAGTAAAGGAAGCTTTATAAAACCCTACGACATCTATACATGGCCTTTAAAAGACAGAATCATTAAATATTGTGTAATAAGTGATGATGAAAGCAATACATTAAAAATAGGAGCTGATAAAGAAACATTAAAGGAAGATAAAATAGCATCTCACTTTAAAGCCTATATTTTTATTGTAAAAAAGAAATATACAAACCAAATTATTGGTAAAATGGAGTCCGGTGATTTGCTGTATTGCAATTAATGCGGTCTTTTAGAACTTTAAATTTCGGCTCTCTTACAATATTGACACGTGGAAATCATAAAATAATAACCTATGCAGAAAATGATTAATTAATCGCTTGGATTCATTATAGCAAATCGATAAACGTCAGTTTGACGGAACAATTGCCCCGTTGTCATTACTTATAAAATCCATAGTCTTTTGTTCCAGATCATAATGCACATTTAGATCTTGTTGCAAAAATGTGGCTAATCTCGTCGCTCGATTGTTTAAATCTTGAGGTTTATTAACCTTAAAGGTCTTATAATTTTTTGGCGCAATATGACTTCCCATATCCTGTAGGTCGAAAATCTGGTATGTCCCACTAAGCTTAGTTCCATCCCCCATAGTAATAAGGAATTTATTGGCGTCCACAAAATTAAGTACGTCCGGTTGAGTTGCGTCGCTGTTCAAATCGAGTTTGTTTTCACTGATTTCATCGGTATTAAAATACCATTTCGTCTGCTTGATTTTTTGGTTCAGCAGGCCGCGTTTTGGAAGTGCTTCCTTAAGAGGTATTTGCTGCTGGGCAAAAGCGCAATTGGAAAACAGGATAAGAAGTATAATAATCGTTTTCATGTGGTTTATTTTATTATCTCACTATTTTTTGAATCGTCTGCAACAATCTGATGATTACTGCTCATCAATATTTAGACCGTTTATATAAGAGTATTAACAGGGATATGAAGAATAATAGTTTGTTATTTTTTGTCATTTGTATGTATTTAAGATCTATAATAGATTATGATTACCAAATTTTTTCAAAGCTTTGTTGTAATATTAATCTTTATATAGCTGACAAGCATAATTTTGTTTTTTTATACGATTGCGGAAATACATCATAAGAAACCTCAAATCCCTTTTGCTTCGGACCATCTGCTGCGATTCAAAAAACTTTTTATATCCGTTGTACTCAGGTAAACCTATCAGCTTATAACCGAAACAGATAAAGAAAATATATATTGATTGCTAACAGAGTGCTTGCTTCAGATTATTCATTAAGTTCATGCATATTCATACAAATTGAATAGCTCAAGTGATCATGCAGCTTTTCTGAAAAATCCAATTTGGCAGAAATTATTTTTGAAGTAGATTTTTGAAATACATATTTTATTTCTATTGTAAATCCAAAATTAGTAAGGGAAAATTCCGGGTGCGCAGCATAGATCTTATTTAGAAATCTTCGATTTAGTTCTTCCTTATTATTCAATGTGGCATGCAATTCCAATGATAAAATATCGTTCTCTTCATCCAACTTTACCAATTTCATTTGATATTGATATTCCATACCTTCCACAAGCCTGGAATTAAGTTGAGAATGGCTATATAAAAAAGTAAAATGCTTATTAGGAGGAAAAATAACACTATAAATCTCCGGAAGAAGTAGAATATACTGCAAATTCCTTTTGAAATTTTGATCAAAGTTTTTTAACCCATTCGTATAGTTTGAAATAAATCTGATCTGTTCTTTTTCTTCAGTAAAAACAGACTTTAGTCTTTTCTCTTTCCACAATTCCCAATCAGCAGTTAATTTTTCTTTCTGTTCAATAGATATAATTTTACCCTGGAGATTTCTTTTAATGTGAATGGCCGGGCTGATTTCTGAAAGTGCTAAGCTCTGTTCTAAAAAAGGTTTCATAGCTTCATTATCAGTATTTCCCGTGATACTTTTAAGATAAATGCTGTTTAAAATAGCATTTTCTTTTTTTTCTTGGTCAATAGTTATATCTGATAATGTTGTGAGCGATATAGGCAAATTCTCTTTGCCCATAATAAACTCGTTTTTAACACGCAAATTGTAATCTTGAGAAAATTTATCAACAGATAGCAATGGAGTGTTCTCACCAAAAAGAAACTTTAACACACTCATAGATTATTGTATTTCTAGTTTTTATTATCGGCTGTCATTAGGTCGTCGCTTGTCATTCCAATAAATACCTTGCAAGTTGTCTAAAAAAATCTTGTTCGATATCAAAGGAAATGGGATATTTTCATCAAAAATAATTGGATGCTCTCAAGGATTTGTTATTCTTCACTCTTCTTACTATCAGCGATCATTTGATCGAGCAAATCGTCAAATTCATTTCTTTCAGGATTGATATCCATGTAGTTAAGAGTATAGTTTTTTTGCAAAAATAATAATAGCTCATCTGAAACATTTAAAACACTATCAATATCAAGCGTAATATCATCTGTAGTTTCATGTCCTTTAACTTTTAGCCAATAAAATTTTGGCAATGTTTTATCTAGTTTGTAATTATCGTTAAAATATTCATCCTTTGTAACTTCTAAATTTTCAAATTCGAAACCCGTAAAGTATGACGATTCTAAACCGTTTTTTAAGCTTTCTGTTACTAGAAAACAAGGATGACATTCCATCAGATCATCGCCTAACCAGTCTTCCAGTTGAATATGCAAATTAGTTACTGTCCGGAATGGCGGCACTTTTTCCAAAAATTGCGTTTTTTCTCCTAAACCTACAATGACTTCAGGTTGTATTTTTTGATAATTTTTCATTTTTATAATTTATAGTGGTGGGTCAAAAAGTTTACCATATTTTTTATCAACAGCATTTGCATAATCTAGAACCTGTTGTTTCGTGGGAATTAGACCTGCGTCATCAAATTTTTTGTAAAATTTATTCCATTCTTTTCTAATACTACTCAAGTGTAGTGTATTGTTTAGATTATTGGGAATTCCTCTCAAGTTATCTAATGAATGCATAAATTCCTTATCAAACAAACCAGGCCATTTTTTCAAAACTTGTTGTTCGACTGCATGATGAACTACGACCTTTCCTTTTAACCATGGGAATGCTTTAAAGAAAGTCGTGTGATAACATTTATTCAATGCCAGCAGCCCATCATGACCTACAAAATAACAGTGATTTTCCTCTACTTCAAAGTTATAAACTTTTACGATTTTAGGAATATAATTTAGAGATAAAACTTTTGTTTCTCCGTTTTTTGTAAAAATGCTTTCATTAACTTTTATTTGTTCAGCATCTTTGAACTCTCCATCCACGTAAAAAGGGTGGCTTCTCGTTGTTCGTACAGTGCCGTTTTCTGTTTCTATTTCAAGAATTTCTTCCACTTCTTTTTCGAATAAGCACGTCACCTTTCTAATAGTTACCTCATTTTCATCATAACTATAGACTTCGTCTCCTATTCTTATCTCTTTTATTGGTTTGAAACCGCCAGGCATGTGAATTAATGTATCTTCTGTGAAACATGCCCGGACAAAAAAACATCCTATTTTTGCAGCTAACTCTTTCATGCTTTTTTCAAGCACTTCCTTTTTAAGGGTTCGCAATGCTGCTTTTCCCATTTGTTGCAAAGCCTCTTTTGAGACAGCTTTTGCGCCAGCTTTAATTGTACCTTTTATTCCTGCTTTTGCTCCCTGCATTGCTACAGTTCCGGCTCCAAAAGAAACAACTCCGACGGCTATAGAAGCAACGTCCCATATTAAAAAACCCGCATTCATAGCAGCTCCCCAGCCATCTCCTGTTTGTATGTCGTTGATTAAATCTCGGCCGCTCCCCCAAACCGGAATCATTCCCTCAACAAGACCAGCCTCTCCCACACTATCACCGTTTCCACTGTCATCCAATTCCCGCTGTGCCTGATTCTGCATTTCTGAAACTTCTGCAGCTGCGTCAGCCGGAAGCGGAACCTGTCCGCTTGTCATAAATTCTATTTTTCCACCAATTGGACATTGGCAAGTACTTTTTCCTATTAGTGAGTTAATTCCATTAATTTTCACCTGCCAGGTATCCTGCCAAGTCATCGGTACCGTACCTGGCATACAGGGACCTCCCGAGATCTTGCATATCTTAAAAGATGGTATATTTATCAGAGGAGTAGCATCCATATTGGTTGCAACAAGACACCCATGAATTTTCACCTTCGTATTATACGTAGGTTTAAAAAAATCAGGAGCACCTCCCTGATCGCAGATCATCAGAGCATCTTTAGTTATGTATTCTAATTCATCCATCGATATATTATTATAGAATTACATAATATTAGTGTCTCCAGAAGACATCACTGCACTTGGCCCTCCTGTAATTGTAAGCGCGGAATCTGTAGTAATGTCCATAGCACCACCCATACTTGATAGTCCTAATGCTCCGGCTAAAGCAGAGATATCAATAGTTCCTGTACCCGCAGATGCTGTGATTCCTTCCTTAGATATGGTGATAGAATTATCACCGACCTGTAACGTTATGCTTGATTTTCCATCGAGTGTAATATTTCCGCCGGCATCCATTTTAAGTAAAGATGTAGGCGGGGAATCTTTTTTAGCACCAACGCCTGTTGTATGAGTGCTTCCTGCGTTAATCGAGTGGTTGGAGTTAGCATTCGTAGTCGCGTTTCCGCCCCCGTCAAATTTCATATTGGCACCGCCTTGATCGGTTAGAAAAACAGAACCAGCACCGTCGTTCAGCTCCAGCTTATTTCCGCTTCTACTGCTTAAACTTTTTATATCATTATTTGCACCTCCACCAGCACCAACGCCTCCATGAAATATTCCTCCCATGACAAACGGTCGGTCGGGATGCTGATGAACGAAATTAACGATCACCTGATCGCCAACTTCTGGTATTGCCATAAATCCTCTGTTTTTGTTTACTTTATCACTGCTTCCCGCATCAGGTGTCATTACACGGATAAACTCTGAAGTATCTTGTCCATTTTGCCAGTCAAACTGCACCTGAACTCTTCCCTGATTTAATGGATCTGAATTTGAAATTACTTTTGCAAATTGTGCATCGGCTCTCGGAGTTTCAAATTCAGGACGTGGTATATATCCGGAATCTGCTGCAATTGCCTCGAAATTACCTGAATAATAACCTCTAGCATCTACCTCGTGACTTACTTCTGTAATCAGTAGTTTCGTGAAGTATGATGTTTGATTCGTATCAGAGTTTCGCATTTCAATATCTGCCGCACAGCCGGGATACAAGAATGGCACTGTAGTGGTGCCTGAGGTTACAAAAACACTTGAAGCTTTACTTCCTGCTGCCCCTCTTTGAGAAGCATCAATATCCATGAATGATGATGCTTTTATGGGGGCAACTCTTAATGAAGGTGTGGTAAAAGTTTTTTCTGAGATTTCATAGGCTCTTTTAGCAATATCTGAAACATGATTGATTTTGGAACTTCCTGTCGTTAACTTTTCATTTTTACTACTATTATATCCATAGAATGATGGATTAATATGCTCTGTCTTCATGGTGATGTTGACATCGTTGACACTACTTCCATAAACAAGTTTTACAGACTGTTCCTGACGAGGAAGCTTCCCGAAGTGAAGAACTTCGCCGTCATAAAAAAACTGTTCACCATAAGCCTCAGCAATTCTTGCTAAATAATTGTAATGCGTCTCTTCATATTGTGAACTGTATGAAACATTTCCATGCTGAGCATCAACTCTGAAATCAAATTTGCTTTCACCTAAACCCTCCTTGATCACCTGATCAGCAATACTGTTTAAGCTGATTTCCTGAGCACCACCAAAACTTTGAATATGTGGAGCAGCATCTAAAAGTATAGTAGGGCTATAACCAGCCAGCACAATATTTCCTAGACTTCCTTTCTCCTGACTGAATCCTACCTGCGTGATTACGCCAACAAAATTTCTTTCGGGTCCGTCAAGCACATCTTTATACTTAAAAACAACCGTTAACCTTTTCCCCAAAAAATGTTGAGCTTGTTCTAAATTGTGATTTTCAGCACTTCCTAAAGTGTCGTGAGCCATCGTCAGACTGAAATTATGGTGTTTTACTGCACTTTGGTTGAGCTTAAAATGTTTAAAATGCTGTATTTGCTTTCCTTCAATAACAATATCTAGCTTAACAACTCTATTGATGCCCAATATTTGGCTTGTAGATATTGCATTTGCATTGAGAATCTTTGACGTCGGCTGATTAGCCCATAATTTGTCATTAATTTTTATAGGATTGTTGGAGAGAACATATTGATTCATAAACATTCCTGAACCAATTTGGGTAGCTACATCTTGTACCTGTGAAATGTTTTGATTTGCCTTTTGCACCTTTTCACCAGCTTTACTAGCGGCTTGTGTGGTTGCTGAATCCTTTATATTGGCAGGAGCCTTTGTATTGTTGGGTTTATTATCCTGAAACATTGCATTCTTTTCTATTTGTGAATTAATGTTTATACTCTCGAATGAGATATTGATCCAAATAGAATTATAGTTGGTTGGATCCTGATAAGATATGGTTTATATCTCATCATACAAATGACAGAATAGCTTACCTTATTAAAAGCATGCTATTCTGTAAAAGTTTGATTTTTAATGATGATGAGTTTAAGCCGTTGGCCAAATCCCCTCATAAGCAGAATTACCATAGTTGATCTTCTCTGCACTTACTATAAAGCTGATCAGCATAGAATTTTCGTCTACCGCATCAAAGTCAACTTCATGCTGAATAACGTAGCCGTTTTCCCAGTTTAAGGTGATTAATGTTCCTTCCTCGTGAGATTTGTTGAAGGTAATTTCACCTGAAGTTGGCTTGTATTTACCATTTAGTAAAGACTCAAGGATATCAGACTTTTCTGTAGCCTCAATGGTAAGTTTGATAAGTGCATTAGAAGGATCTGAAGCAACTCGGCCTGAAACGTCCGTAGATCTAGAAACGCTGTAGTTAAGCTTTAGTAATTTTTGTCCTTCGCTTCCGTTGAATTTTAAGATTCCTCTTGAATTTGCTGCCATGTTTGTAAATTTTTATAAGATTAATATTTTGTATTTTGTTGTGATTTATTTTCTTCAAAGATAAATAGTGGTCTTACAACGAATGTTAATTTAGTGTGTTATTTTAAATTTTGTAGTAGTTCTACGATTTCTTGTAGTAGTTCTACGAATCAAATAAATATAAATGACTGACAGATCAGAATTGCCTTTCGTCTTTTTTGCATGGAATAATAAGCTGTAAGTTTGCATAAGTCATGATTTTAAAGGAGCCTTTAAAACCTACAAGATGTTCAATCGCTTGAATAATTAATGAATAGACTTTTATTATCAACTAGGTGAGTACCTATTTTTTCTTTTTTACCTAATGACTCTCCTTTTATTTGTATTACTATGATATTTGGTATATCTTAAACACAAAAAAGCCTTTAAATAGTAGTATTTAAGGGCTTTTGATGTTTTTTAGTTTCTCAACTTACCGGAGAGCCAACTGTTATTATTAGCGGCTCTAGCATTAGAATTGGTAACAAATGTTACCGTTCCCAAATGATCACCGTGAAAAATAATACATTAAAAAATTCTACATACCGATGGACAAAAGTTTGCATACCGATGCAAATATTTTTTCTCTTCGATAGAAATTTTGCTGCATACCGATAGAGTTAAAGTTTAATTTTGAGGTATAAAATTTTTGTCTCGACTAGATAGCAACTCCACTTCCTCAAAAAAGACACCTACTCCATTATGGAAGGGTGTCCAATATTATTCATAATTATTATTAATTTTTTAAATGATAAATTTAGCATTATTATTCACAAAAAAGGAGGTATTTCAGCTTCCAACGGAGATGTTCTGAGAAGGGCAATGAGCGGTAAGGGCTCAGCGAATTGCAAACCACAGTCTACGGAACGGATGTCTATTTAGGATAATCCATATAGGAGGAGCCTCAAAAAGAATACAATTTTTGATTCAAAAGGATCGCTTTGAAGATGCTTTTGATGAAATTAAGATTTGTTTTGGGAAGATAAAGAAACCAAAAAGTAAGATCTACTTTCCTGATCTTCGACCAAATTGCTTATGTGATCATTTAATTGGTAGCTTAATATGTTAATCATCCCAATAATCTTCATCATAATCATCATAAAAATCTTCGGGATGCCTACTGATTGGGATATTGTCAATAAATTTGATGCGCGCACGACCTAAGTCTATTCCTACAAGAAAGGACGGCAATACGGATGAAAAGCGCCAATTGCCCCGGTCTAAGAATACATAACCTTCACGGTACGGATCATAAAAAGTTTTGTAATCTCTAAAATAGACATGATGGACTGAATTGTACTTATGTGCTTTTGCCCAGAAGGGGGCATCATTCTTGTATACTTCCTTGTAATATTCTTTTCTTTTTTTTGAAGCCTCTTTGTAATACTCATGCTTCTTCTTGTCTCGTTCACGATAATATTCTGCTCTTTTTTTATCATGTTCACGGTAATATTCTGCCCGCTTTTTATCTGTCTCTTTACGATGTTTCCAATATTCCTTGTCATTTTCATACCGTTGTGCACTTACGCTTGCTGTTGTTGTTAGTAATGCTCCCACAGTTATACAGAGCAACCACATTATGTTTTTCATATCAACGATTTTATTGTAACCTAATGGCAAAAACTATTCCATTCAACTGGCCAAGAATCACAGGATAATGAAAGTACTTATGTAATCATTTTTCGACATACGATCTACGGTAATAGATCGGTACTGCGATAATAACAACAATGGTTGAGAATCAGAATCTACGCCTCAGAAATCTTTGAAAGAATTTTCACCATATTGATCCCTTTACCTAAGATGGGTTTAAAAATATCCCCAATACTTTCTAATCTTTCTAATGCATTAAAAATAGTGAAATCTGTCATTTTCAACCCTTTTTTCACTTCGTCCCACTCAAGCGGCATTGAAACTGTAGCTCCAGGTTTCGGTCGTATCGAATATACTGATGCTATGGTCGCATGAGGTCTGTTTTGAAGGAAGTCAAGATACATTTTCCCTTTACGGTCTGATATCTGCCTTTCAATACTTGTTGTTTTAGGGAGCTCATTATGGATCAATTTAACAATAATCCTCGCAAATTCTTTGCTTTGTTCGTAGGTATATTTATTGCCGAGCGGAATATAAATATGCAGCCCTGTGGAACCGCTTGTTTTACAATAACACGGTACTCCCATATCATCCAGGATCTGCTTTGTGACCAGCGCTGTTTCAATAACGTCATCAAAAGTGTTTTGATCAGGATCAAGATCGATAATACAGTAGGTAGGATGATCAGGTTTGTTAACGGTACTATTCCATGGATTCATTTCAATACAGGCAAGGTTGGCCATATAGAGAAGTGTTGCCTCATCACTGCCTACCAGATACTGTTTATCCTTTTTATCGGTATCGCTTCTATACTTATAACGCTCGATCCAATCTGGTGCTTTTCCTGTAATATCTTTAAAGTAAAAACTTTTCCCTGCAATTCCGTTTGGAAACCTGTTCATGCTTTGTGGCCGCCCTTTCAGATAAGGAAGGATGAAAGGAGCAATTTGATAATAATAATTAATGAGATCTCTTTTAGTAACTTTATTATCAGTCCAGAAAACTTTGTTCAGATTGGTAAACTTGAGTTCATGCCGGCTTATTTTTTTGACTTGAGTTGTTTCTGTAGGATTGAGTAATGTTTTTCTTTTTGCCACGCCCCTTGGTTTTATGAAAGAATTTTCAAGCTTTAATACTTCAGTTAGGTCTTTCTCTTTTTCTAAAACCACTTTCTTTGCGTTTTTGTCGAATCTCATCCCTTCAAAAGATGGATGCCTCATTATCCCATCACTGGTCAGTTCGGTATAACTCACCTCTCCTATCAGTTCCGGCTTGAGCCAGGTTACCGTTGCATGTGGCGGATTGGGCCTGAACCTTGAGGGCTTATTAACATCCGGTTCTTCAGAAAATGGGACCTTATTGGTGATCAACGGCTTGAAAAGCTCCATCATTTCTTTTTGCATTTTTGCATTAAATCCTGTTCCTACCTTTCCTGTATAGACGAGCTTTTTCCCGTCATAAACACCAACGAGAAGGCTGCTGAACTGCTTACGGGTATCATCATTTTTAGTAAATCCTCCTATGACTACTTCCTGTCTTTTATTAGCTTTAATTTTCAGCCAGTCTTTCGTTCTGTTTACATGATATGAGCTGTCTTTTCTTTTTGCCATAATGCCTTCAAGGCCCATCTTTTTAGCAGCTTCAAGAAACTCCACTCCTGATGTGTGAAAATCTTCGCTGAGCAGAACCGACTCATTGGGAGGAAGTATGTTTTCCAAGATCATTTTTCGCTTGGTAAGTGGCAATTCCTTTAAGTCTTTTCCGTTATACCATAGAATATCAAAAACATAATAAACCAAATCTCCGTCTGCTTCGCTGCGCCAGTTTTGAAGCGATCCAAAATCTGCCGTTCCACTTTTTCCAAGCACAACGATCTCCCCGTCCAGCACTGCATTGAGCTTCATCTTTTCGAGATTCTGTTGGATCGGATAAAATTTCTCAGAAAAGCTTTTATTATTTCTTGATTTTAATACTACCTTTTTGTCATTCATAAAAGCCACTGCCCTGTAACCGTCCCATTTGATTTCGTAAAGCCATTCATCACTATCAAAGGGTTGATTGACCAAGGTTGCCAGCATCGGTTCTACCTCATTATAAAATTTCTGATCGGGTGTATTTTCCAGAATAGTATCTATTTTTTTGACGTTTTTCTCTTTTTCGGTAGGATTCGCTTTCAGTTGTGATTCAACCACCGCAGCTGCTTCTTCTGAGACCGAAGTATTGTCTTTTACCGTATTATCTTTCTTGATACTATTTTTACTATAAACGTTGTCGGGCGATTTTCCATTTGTCATGCTATTATTTTTTATATTTCTTAATTAAAATATTCCTGCCCTTCAATTATATTTAATCAATACTGAATTTCACGTCATTATTGTATGTTGGAACTCGTTATTTCGTAATAAACAGCCCAGCCTACGAATAAAATAACTATGATCCATATCCAGAAAGGAATCGTCTGTGGTGTCTCACTTCCGTTGATGATGAAGCTTTTCTGATTTCCTTTATCGTAAGCATTGATCATCAGTGATAAGGTGCCGTCAACCACGTCTTTATCTTTCAGTCCTTCAATTTTTATTGAAGGGCCGTTGGCTACAGTAAAGTTGATTTTCCTTATTCCTTCTTTTCCCGTGGGCGACTGGCTTACGATTTTCAGAACATGTTCACCGTCCGGCAGCTTTTTTGTATCCAGATCGAAAACGATTGGAGTATCCAATTCTGCAATCGGATTCAGATCATCGTCGATAAAAAGAAAAACTTTGCTTTTATCTTTAGTCATATCATTAATTTTCGTCTGAAAAAACCGAGTATTTGATATGATTCACATCTTTCTCACCAGGCTTTACCAGATATTTAACTGAATAAATAAAGGCTACAACAGTTATTAAAATAACAATCCCCACAATAAACCAATCCCAGTCACTTTCCGGGCCAGCGCCATGTGTAAGTTCTCTAGTCACTTTAGGCTGTCTGAGGTTACAGGCATCACAGGCAAATGTGTACGTCGTAAAAAAAACAGAAGCACAGGCTATGATATATTTTAAACGAATTTTCATACTTACTTTATTTTATCCATTATTACTTTTACTTCTTCTAATGTTACTTTTTTTGCGTTGTTGCCCCAATTTGTCCTTTCATGATTGATAACGGCTGTCACGTCTTCGGCAGTAAAACTGGCATTGGCTCCCACCGCAGGCATCGTTGCAAATTCAGGTCTTGGGTCGTAGCCCTTCATAATAATCGTTACATAGAGTTCCAAATCTCCGCCCGCCACTACAGGACTTCCTTTCAAAGGAGGAAATGCTCCCGGAACACCTTCCCCGTTGGCCTGATGACAGGAAGCGCAGTGGGTAGTGAAGAGTTCAGCTCCGTCCGGCAGATTTTCACCACCCTGTGCTCCTTCTCCTTCCTCTTTTTTCTTTTGTTTGTATAAAAATGCAGGAACAATTGATTTGTCTGTATAATCAGTTTGTTTCAAAGACTTTAAATATGCCACCAACTGAAGGGCTTTTGTGGTGGCCACAATTTTTTTCCTTTTATTTTTTAGGAATTTTTCGGGTACTTTTACTTCAACATCGCCAGGCTGCAAGTAATCTCTTTCAATAAAAAGAAATTCATATGAAGGCATGATGGAGGCGTCTATAGCTGCTCTCGGTTGGTAAAGGTGAATCAAATGCCATTCTGCGCTCGGTTGTCTTTCGCCAACACTTGTAAGATCAGGCCCAGCTCTTTGTGTTCCCATGAGATTGGCTGTATTTCTCCAGAAATCCGTTCTTCTGTTGATGGCAAAATCTGCAGGAATACTTGGTCTTTTCCCAAAAACATTATCCATTTCCACATTTCTTACCTGTTGGGTATGACACGCGACACAGCCATTTTCTATATAAACCATTTTACCTGCGCGCTCGTCTTTTGTAAGGACTTTTGCCTGTCTCGGTAAAGGCCTGTTGATTTTTTGATTATCCAAAGCAGGAAGCACAGCAATGTAAAGCGTTAAGAAAAGGAAAAGACAAAGCGCCGAACCGAAAAGTATTCTATGATCATTTAAAAATATCATCATTTAATTTTTTAGTTGTTAAACTCTGTATTTCTAAGCTGTTTTTTGGCAGCCAATATTTCTGCTGGAGTTTGTGGGATTTTAACACTGTCTTTTGTGCGTACCATTCTATAAAAATTGTAGGCGAAAATAAGGTGAGCCACCCACATCATGGTTCCTCCGATTGCCCGCCATAGCCAGAACGGGAACATATTAATCACCCCATCTATGAATGGCTTTTTCTTCATCCACATCAATCCGGTTTGGGTTCCGCCGATCATTAATGCTATTACATAAAACAGTAATCCTATTAAAGCAAGCCAGAAATGTATTCCTACCAAGAGTTTCGGAGGTTCTTTTCCGGTAAGTCTGGGAATCAATGTATAAGAAAATCCCCAAAGCATAAAAGTGATGATTCCGTACATTGTAAGGTGCGAATGCGATACCGTAAAATCTGTAAAGTGCCAAAGCAAATTGGTATATCTGAAAGCTTCCACAGTTCCTTGAAAAGATCCCGTAAAATAAAATATAATCGACATGAAGTAAAAAGGAAGGGTGTAGCTGTTTTTTAACTGATACCATGCTCCATTAAACGTTAATAAGAAATTGGTAGTCCCCGCAGCAACAGGAATCAGCATTCCTACACTTGCCACAATGGCCGTAGTCTGCAACCTCCACGGAATCGCACTGAAAATAAAATGATGTGTACCTATTAAAGTATAAAATAAAATATGAGTCCAGAAAGCTAATACACCCAAACTGTAAGAATAAATAGGCCTGTTCAGCTGCTGCGGAAGAAAATAATACATGAGCCCCAAATTAACCATCATAAACCACATCCCGATTGCCTGATGCATATAATAACCTTGAGTAATCGTTTCTCCCACACCGTCCTGCCAAATAGGAATATATCCCACCAAAATAACAATGATAATAAATATAAACCCTGAAATGACATACCAGTTGGAAATATAAATTTCCTTTACAATTCTTTTTGCAACAGGCTTAAATAGATTATGAGTCGAAAAAGCAATACCTATCCCAAAAGTGATCATGATGGGCCAGATGTATTCACGATATTCGCCGCCGCCATTATTTACCCCTGCCAGTAAGGAAATTGTTCCTGCTAGAACGGCAGCATTAATTAATATCAAAGAAATATAACCTTGCTTAATATTGTAGTTTTCCATATTACTCACTCTCGTTACAACATAGTGAGCAAAACCTACCATCGCCAACGATGCCCATCCCCAAAACACTGCATTGGTGTGCGCAGGGCGCAGCCTTCCAAAGCTCAGCCAGCTGGTGTGTTCTATATCCGGTGCGACATATTTTATCCCGGCATAAAGACCAAAAGTAGTTCCTATAATAAGCCAGAAGATAGCAGTTCCTAAAAAGTACAAAATAAGTTTGCTAAGCTCCGGAGAAACATATTTCCGGAAAGAAGATGTTCTTCTTTTGACAGGGAAAACTCTAAGTTCTTCGACAGAATTGATGTTCCTAATAACTCCTTTTTTATCAATTGCAGGAAGGTTGCCTGAAAGCTGATTTTCAGCAGGCTGAGAACTGGCTTCTCTTTCTCTTTTTTCGTACTCCTCAAGTTCTTCGGGAGACATCTTTTCTATTTTTTTCTGAGCCTCGAGGGATTCTTTCCGCTTTAAAATATGTCCATAAACGGATAAAAATTTAAAAACAAGTACTACCAATCCGGCTACGATTATCATTAGCATTAATAATAATGTAATCTGTATCCCGGTCTGATTAAACAATGACGATTCTGCCATAATAAAAATATTACCGATTAATAAATAGTGACCACTCACTAATAAGCAAATACATATTTTTATAATATGTGGTGACGCCTATTCAGAACATCAGTCGCGATTCCTCGAAATGTTTTCGTAAAACCTATGTAATAATTATCTGCTGTTTTTGATAGAATCTACATCATAAGCTGTACTGTCCATCGGAAGAGTTTCGTCACCGGTATCCGGTGTGATTTGAGCCGTACCCGAAGCCATGCTGTCACCGGTATTTAGACTGTCGATATTGGTAGGTTGTGTCTGCGGTTCTTTTTTGCAGCCGACAACAAGAAAGCCGGCAAATAATGTAAGTATTACAAGTGATTTCATAATAAATAATTTTGTGATGGTGTATTCAAAGATATGGATTTGAATATCTATACTTTATGATTTGTGTCATAATGTAGCTACATTGATAGTTTGTTGTATAAATCTATTACCAGCATCAGTTAAGATTAGTTTCGTGATGACTTTTTCAATTCTTCTGAGTCAGTTTTTTTGAAAAATAATTGTGAATTATTTAATTTCTTATTGATAGTTTAGTCCATCGAAAATATTCCAAAAAGATTAAAGTATCTTTTTTTCAATGTACCTTCCCTTCCGAATATATTTTTCAAACGTTAACCTAGCAATCGCTGCCGAGCGAACGATTGGTAGTAACGTTTAAAATCAACAAAATAAAACTGATATGATATGAGTCATAAAAAAGAACAATAAAACTCTGTATTTTTGAATACTATCAAGACTCTCCAGCTAGAGGTAAAGAAAAATTATAATATGCTGTCTCATTCGTAGAGTCTGCTTTAATTTTAGCTTTTTTATGCGAAATTTAAATATTATTCCATTTTTTCAAGCTGTTTACTTTTTTTTAACAGCAATTTGGCCCTTTATACACCTCGAAAGCTTCTTGTTTGTTACCGGCCCAAAAACAGACATTTGGCTGGTCAAAACAGTCAGCCTGTTACTTTTACCCTACGCAGTACTTCTTGTATATCTTTCCTTCAGCGGTAAAAAAAATCTTATTATTGCTTTATCTATCTCGATTTGCTGTTTAAGTTTAAGTATAATTGATTTATATTATTATTTTAAAGGTGTTATTAGATGGGTTTACCTTATTGACTGCTTTCTTCAGATTTTCTTTTTAATATACTGGATGTATTACATTCGCCTAAAACTCAGAAACTATTAATCCTCAATTTTACTCCGCGGAGAGATAATCTATAGGCATTGCAAAAAATAGTGCAGTAGCACTAGCCAAGAAACAACCAGATCTAAGTAATTATTAACAATTAAATTAGAGTGCCACTTATCAAAAGAATTATAATTCTCTTTAAACCTCCTACCAAATGTTTAGGTATTATCATTATGGTAACAGCCAAATAACAAAAATTGGAGTTCAATGATGTAAAATTCCCGTCTTTAGTCACAAGACGGGATTACTTATTTTAAAATTTCTAAAATTTTTCTAAATCTTCCTCCAAATGTTTCGATATTTCTTCGGTTCTGGGTACAAGACAAACTAAGAACTTACTATTCTAATGCAGATCATAATGCTTTTAAAACAAATTGCAATCAAGTTTACAATAGCATAATTATTTGATAAAAACGGGTTTTGTAATTCTTGTCTTATTTGGACCAACCGGACCAAATCATCGGTAAAAGTGTTATAGATAATCCCGTCTTAGTCATTTAATACAACATTTAAATCACCACATTTAAAGTATTTCACACCTTTTTCATTGTTTTTTAGAACATAATTTATTCTTAAAAACCAATATTTTAACATATTGAAATTCAATACCTAAAACTAACTTAATCAACCTTAAAACAGTTTAACCTAACTCTGAAAAAGTTACGCTAAAAAAATCTTTTTCCATTTAATAATCGAATTTCTGCTAAGATTAAAATGTTTGGCCAGCTGGCTATTGTTCAGTTTATATTTCTTCTGATAATCTAAGATTTGTAATATATCAAATTTACTATAAGAGCGATACTTCTGGCTATTTTTTACCTGTTCTTTACCCAAACCCAAAAAAATTTTTTGATTAATGGTAGCAATATCTATAGCAGACAAAGGCTCTTTATCGAGCAGCGGCAGAAATTCTTCTATCTTATCAGGAAATTTCTGATGCAGAATATCTCTATAAATAGCTTTATAGTCGGGGCAAGTATTTACATTTTGTTTCATTTTTATAAAATATATTAGTTATAAAAGTGTATTCAGAAAATATTACATCTCTAGATCTTATTTCTTCAAAGAAATGATATTACTATAAAGTATACGAACATCAGGTTATCCTATATAAAAATCTCTTATGTGACCTTTATGGAAATACAAATGTAATTTCCTTGTCATAATCCCAAAAAAATATTTTTCTATAAAATATATCCATTCTTCACTATTCGAGATATCCGGCTCCTTTCCAAAGTACCATTTTACCTCATCCTGTGTCATTCCCATAATGATACTTTCTTCCTCCAACACATCAGCAATTCGATTTTTCATCTTTTTACGATATGACTTGTTCTTTGTTTCTACATTGATATTATTATTGAAATCCCAAACTATAGATACATCACTTTGTATTCAGGATTTTGCCCATCGAGGTAAAAGATATTCTTATATGCTTTCCAAAAGATATATTGGGTTATCATAATATCTGTCACGTGATTTTCCTTAAATTCAAATAAAAATGCAATCTCATCTTTGAAAATTCCATAATTATATCGGTTATAAAACCAAATTTCATCATAAGATTTTCTAAGAGGGTTTCCCCATTCTTTCAGAATATCTTCTTTGGATTTATGGAGGTAATTATCTACCAGACCTTTTAAATTTTGTATTTGCTTATCCATCTGTATAATGTGGTTTTCGGAATTCTGTATTTTGTCATTACCTCATCTTTTGTCATTTTGTTTGACTCGATCTGCTCCAGTATAAAATCTATGATTTCTTTAGTATAAAGGCTATTTTTGAATTTTGGGAGCAAAGGCTTTTTAGGCTTTGTATTGTCTACGGGTAGCGACGGTGCATATAGAATCAGATGTTGAGAGTATAGTCTAAAAAAATCGTACCTCAGAAGTTTACTCCAGCGCAACAAAATTTCTGTATTCAGATCTTCTAATTCATACATTTCTTCAATCTCATTTTCAGAACATTTAAAAAAAGTACAGATGCAGGGCATTTCTATCCCATTTTCCGTAACCTTTTCTCTTATCAATTTGCCTACGTGAATATTTTTGAAATTCATTATTAGTTTCTATTTTTTAACTTAGATGCTACGTTACCATTTCAAGGAAATAACACGTTTAGTGTTACCATAGAACATTACAGTCCAGTTCAGTATTTTCTGTAATGTTTTTTAGTGATAGTTTTTCATATGTAGCTTATTTCTTAAAAACCTGCCGATCATAATACCGACAGGTAACTATATATAAAGAGTTTGTGTTTTCAATTCTTTAAACCACCTCTCGGAGAACAAGAATTGTATTCTTAAGGTTTCCAGAAAGACCATACCTTACCGTTATATACGGCAAGCTGCTTTTTTGCAGTATCGTAAACCATCATCCCAGGTGCCGGGTTGATAATATTTACATGAGGACTTGCAACTTTGGGTAAAATCATCGCTTTGTCTGTATCAGTTAAAACGAGAATTCCCAGTGTTGTATCGGTTGTTCCGTTAGTCCCTATAGCACTTTTTGCTGTTGATTGTTCTATTTTATCCGTTCCCTGTATAGACAGGTCTGCTGTTCCTATTGTGGTTGCCGTTCCGTCATCCTCGCTGAGGTTAACCCACGTTCCGCCGTTTTTCAGGTATTTTACCTTGTGGTCCGCCGTATCAAAGATTGTACTGCCTTCTTCAATAATGCTGCTTTTGTCGATGACATACGGAAGGATAAGCCCTCTGTTTTCAGTATCTGCAAATTCCAAGGAAACCGATGTATTGGTTACCGCTTGCTTGCCAATTGCCACCTGTGATTTTGCTGTTATGGCAGCCAGCATCAATATAGATGTAAGAATTGTTATTTTCATATTGTTTGATTTTTTTTAGTTAGTAAACCGGCAATAGTTTCATTAACTATTGCCGATTACTAACCAATAGTTTGAACTTTTAATCGGGACAGGTCTGTGTAGAGATACAATGCCACGCCATAGAAGTATTTCCTTCTTTCTGGGTGTATATCTTCATACATTTGTTTGTTGTATCATATACCATCATACCTTCCACAAAGTTGGCTGCCGATATACCAGTTGGATTCCCTGATGCATCAAATGCTACTCTGTTTGGCACAAAACTTTTAGTTTTAGATTCTAGTGCTAGCCATCCACCTTTACGGGTCATAGGCCAATTGTCAGTGTCTGTCGCTCCGGCTCTCTTAAGAGCAGTAATACCTACTTTGGTGTCTAATGGCGTACCAACGGTAATTCCCGGTTTGTAACAAACAGTTTTCCCCTCTGCGAAAGTGATATACCTTTGTACACCCTCTGCGTCGAAGTTATTATTAAATACCCATCTTCCACCCGTAAAGGTTCCTGCAACTGTTTTTACGTTTGTGGTAAATGCGGAATCATCGGCTATAACCATCCAGACAGTGTTTCCTGCAGTAAAACTAGCTCCGTATGCTGACAGATTAGCTTCAAAATACAAAACATCTGTAGTGTTTTTACGCTGAGACAGCCATGCTCTCTGAATTCTCTTTAAAGTACCAGTAATATTAACAAGTGGTGTAGCAACAACATTGTTGTCTCCCAAAAGGAAATATGTTTTGTCATTAGCAAAGCCGGTACGTGCTGCTGCCTGGTTCGGGTTTACGAAATCATTGATGGTTGCGACTGTAAGTATCGTTCCGGCATTCACACTTTTTGATACTTTCTGCTCAAAAACCTCAATATCATCTCTTGATACTCCGAAGATATTGCTGTTATAAGCAGTATTAGAAGCTCCATTCCATACCATATTTCCGTCTGTGTCCAGATAGTGGTCTGTAGCTACCTGTCCTAATGTAATTCCGTATTTGATAGCAAGATAAGAATCTACTTTTCTACGTTCCGTGCTTGATAAAGTACCTGCACCATAAACGATAGTTTCTCCTATATGTCCTATGAATCCGGCATCGTCGCCCAATGTCAATGTACCTGAATTCCGTCCAAATATATGACCACCCGTTACCGGTCCGATAGCAGTATGGTTTCCAGCCGGACCTAACAGTGTGCTTCCATTAATCCCTCTTTTAAGATTAACATCTGTGAAAGTAGTGTAGGCGATACTCGGTATTCCCGTAAGATAACTATTCCCTGGATTAGCCCAATAAACAGGACCAGCACCAGCATTATTTCGTCTAACTATATTGCCCCCCGGTTCGAAAGCGGGAGAATCCCAGTTATCTCCATTGTTTGGAATGTTATTTCTACCTATGTTAAAGAATCTTGTACCACCCATTCCTTCTTTCGTAAATGTGAAAATATCATAATTAAGTGAGGTTAAGGTCTGCACAGAGATGTTACCCAATGATTGGGTGGCTACTGTAAAGTTAATCCCTGGGTTGAAGTTGAAGTAATTCGTTGCACCTTCTACATATTTAGGCAAAAGATTGGTTCCCATTTGTGCCACTGTAGTTCCGTTCCACATATCCGTCCATTCGGTTACATCTGTAGCCGCTCCCGCGTTGATTGCATTTTTATCGGCTCTGTACCAATAAGAAAGACCGGTTGCAACCCCTCCCGGAGCGTTTCCGAAACCTGCAAAGGTGAAGAATTGTCCGTTTGTTAAAGTTACATTTGCTGTGTTGTACACCACACCATTTATAGTAACTTCTGTAGTCATTGGTGTGAATGTATCTGTTTCGTCAAATGTGGCATCAGGTGACTGTACTAAGTACAAGTTCTTCACGCTTTTTGGCCATGCAACCGTTACAGTTCCAACAGTGTTTGTATTTTGTACCCTCCAGATAGATTCAAAACGGTAGTTTGCTATTCCGTTAGAACCTGCAGTATAACTCAATGGTATTGTAAGACTCTGCTTCAGACCGTTATCTCCCGTCATCAGGTATTGCAAATCAGTAGCTAAACCTGTGCTGTTAGCTGCATTACTATCCGCAAAACCTGTGGTAGAAATCACAAGCTTTTGTGCATCATTTACACTTCCTGCCTGTTTTTGGTTCAATGCTGTAAACTCGTCTTTAGCAATACCGAAAACATTGTTGTTATAGCCCGTATTAATGGTTCTGTCCCATACTACGCTGCTGTTGGTAGAAAGGTAATTTTCATTTAATGTAACACCATTCTTTACCGCAAGATAAGAGTTTACTCTAGATTGCTCATTAGCTGTTAAGGTACGGTTGTACCAAGCAATTTCCATAATATCTCCAGGGAAAGCACCCGAAGCATCCCAGCCTGCATGTCCTACTCTTAAATTACTTCCATAAATTTGGAATTTATTTCCTCCGGTAAACGGAGTTGTTTCATAAGAACCATTTAATCCTAATATTTTTTCTCCTCCAGATAAAGTTGAAGTTCCTCCGTTCGCAACAGAGTTATTAGCTATTGCAGAGAAGATATTGGAAATACCCAGATTGAATGTGGTTGAAAAATCCGTTGATGTGGTAGTGTTAAAATATTCATACTGTCTTGGATCTCCGCTTGCAATAGAAACTCCCGGTTCCGAAGCATACGTTGCATCATCATCGATCCCTGTAATACGTCCTGTTCCGTTTGCCGTAGGTCTTACTGCAGAAAAAATGGATGTACTTGTATTAGGTAACTCTACATTCCCCAATGGATTCATTAGCGAAGCAGAATTATAGAAGAACTTCGAGGTACTATATCCGGTAGTATAGGGATAGAAGTTGTGATTCCTGTCAGCCGTTGATAAGGTAATTCCCCCTACATTCGGAATATCATCTGCGTTGGGCGAATTATCTTTCCAAGCAGTAGAAATAGTTCCTGCATCATCTGATTTTACCCAAAAATCAGGACCTAGAACTCCTCCGGGAGCCTGTACAAAACCTGCAAATGTGAAGAATTGTCCGTTTCCTAACGTTACATTTGTGGTATTATATACCACACCATTTACAGTAACTTCTATAGTCATTGGTGTAAAGGTATCAGTTCCGTCAAAAACCGCGTCAGGTGACTGTACCAAATACAAGTTTTTCACGCCTTTTGGCCAGGCAACCATTATAGTTCCTACAGTGTTTGTATTCTGTACTTTCCATATCGATTCAAAACGGTAGTTAGCTACTCCATTAGAACCAGCGGTGTAACTCAATGGCGTTGTAAGGCTTTGCTTTAAACCATTATCTCCTGTCATCAGGTATTGTAAATCGCTGGCTAGACCTGTTGCGTTTCCACTGTTGCTGTCTGCAAATCCTGTGGTGGAAATTACAAGTTTCTGTCCGTTATTTGTACTTCCAGACTGTTTCTGATGCAATGCTGTAATATTATCTCTCGCAATACCGAAGATATTATTATTATAACCGATATTATTAATTCTGTCCCAAACTACAGTGTTGGTTGTAGAAAGATAATTTTCATTTAATGTAGTACCGTTCTTTACAGCAAGGTAAGAATTTACTCTTGATTGCTCGTTAGCTGTAAGTGCTCTTTTGAACCACAAGACTTCCATGATTTCACCAGGAAAAGGGCCTGAAGACTCCCAACCGGCATGACCAATTCTTAAGTGTTTTCCAAGAACATTAAAGGTATTTGTTGTACTACCCAAATTAAAGATTTCGTAGGTTCCGTCTAAGCCAAGTCTTCTTTCTCCTCCTCCCGAATTAAGTGCCTGATCCTGAATTGCAGAGAATACTGAACTTTTATTTACCGTAAACGCATTGGCAACACTCATCGTATTACTATTTGCCTGAGCTCCGCCATTTCCAAAATATTTGTATAGATGAGGCATTCCTGAATTAATGGAAATACCTGGTTCAGATGCATTAGCATCATCGTCAATTCCTGTAATACGACCTGTTCCATTCGTAGCTGTTGGTCTTACTGCCGAGAAAACAGATACCGAACTTCTCATGGATGGATCCGTATAAACATTAGTCGTATTAAGTACACTATTTGTATTATAAAAGAATTTTGAAGCAGAATACCCTGTCGTATAAGGATGGAAGTTGTGTGCCCTGTCCGCAGGAGACAGCGTTACTCCACCTATATTGGGGATATTGTCCGCATTGGCTGATTGGTCTTTCCATGCTGTGGCAATAGTTCCTGCATCATCTGATTTTACCCAGAAATCTGCTCCGGAAACTCCTCCGGCAATTGCATTTATAACATTTACCGTCAAATCGCTTGTGCTAGTACAGGCACCTGTAGTCACCGTCCATCTGAAAGTATATGTACCCGGAGAATTAAATCCTGTAACATTGGTATTGTATGCCGAAGGTGTTGTGATTACCGGGTCGGTAGCCCCGGCAGGTTTTGACAATAACGTCCAAGCGCCAGTAGCAGCTCCCGGATTATTTGCATTAAAAGAGGTTTGCGTTGCTCCTATCAAAGTCTGAACAGATCCTGCGTTGGCTCCTACTTGTGCAGATACGAATACTGAAAATGTTCCTTCAAATGAAGATCCTGAACAGGCATATTCTTTATCTAAGAATGCTCCAACGCTTGGGTTATACGTATCTGCTTTTATTTTAAATACATACTCACCCTGCCTATTCAGATTCGAAATTGTAGTTGTTGCATTGGTAAATAATGTATTGTTGTAAGGTTCGAACACAGGATCTGCAGCTCCAGCAGGTTTTGAGACTAGTGTTAATCTGTAGCGCCCGTCAAAATCCTGAAAATAACTGCTGTTGACAACACCTTTATAGGCAGCCGGCAATGGGACGGTTGCTGTTACAACACCTGATCCGGGATAACATACTGTTGTTGTAGGAACACTTACATTGGGGCGGTTACCATCCGAAATATGAATATAGTAAGACTGTGTACCTGAGCAGCCTCCATTACTTCTGCTTACGGTGAACCTGTAAGTCCCTACCCTCCATCCACCTGCAGGTGGCGTTATAGTTGCACTTCGGGTAACATTTCCTGCACCTGCGTTTACTATGGAAGTCGCTCCCCCTGGTGGCAATGTTCCGGTTGTAGATACATTTGTTGTTACTGTTGAAGGATTATCTGCAGGATCGATCGTATAGTAAAATGTAATAGGTGTGAGTTGTCCTGCCAAACCGCAATGAACTTCACCACCTGAACTGCCACCATTATAAATCATCATTTGCTCCGGTCTGGCCGGTACAAGAAAATTTACAAAATTTGGCTGTACGCCTGTGAAAGTGTAGGTTATTTCCGGAGTGGTGTAAGTGCCTGAGCTATTGCTCACAGTAAGCGTGAATTTATAAACACCTACAGTATTTACACCTGTGAAGTATATACTGGAATCGTGGATATCACCATATGCAATATTTCCTCCGGCAGGTTGACTGACAACATTAAGGGCAACCGTTGTTCCAAAATTTCCCGACGCTCCCGGAGTACTGGGATATCCTTGGGAAAAAAGCGGAGAACCAAGAGCAATAAAATGAGTTCCGGAACTGCTAGTACATCTAGATGTAGACAGCGTAGGAGTAATCTGCGGATTGGGAATAAAACGTACAATAGCGTTATCCTCATACCAACAATTCGGATTGTTGATTGAAGTAATTCTTAAAGTTACTACATAAGCAGGATCAATCTCGTGATTTGCTTTATTAATAAGGCTAAAAGTTGTAGTTGCTGATGTTGTAGAGCTAAATTGAGAATTTTGAGCAGTTTTAATACTGCTACGCTCCCACCTGAAAATATTATAGGCACTCCATGATGCGGTATATCCGGCAGGTACAACACCATTCAGTGTAACGGTACCTGTGGTTGCATTAACATTTGTAATATCCGGCCCTGCAGTGAAAGATGAGACTTCACCAGGTGCCAAAATACTTACCTGTGAGGTTACCGCACCACCCGCACTACAGTTCTGCTCTACCTGAAATACATAGTTACCGGGATGTGTCATCCCTGTAACATTGGGTGTAAGCGAACTCCCATTGTTTATCACAGGATCGGGTGCTCCGGAAGGTTTAGACACCAGAGACCAAGTCGGTGTGCCGCTCGTACTGCCCGACGAGCTTCCCTGTAGGGTATAGGACGTGCCACATATCGTGGTATTCCCCCCTGCATTGACATTGCACTGGGCATAAAGTATCATATTACCCAAAAAGAGCAACAGGATAAAAAAGAGTTTTTGTTTCTTCACGATTTTAATTTTTGATTTTTTGTTATTTATATTTTGGACACTACAAACAAGCCCAGTAAAAACAGGAAGGCATTTCTATTCCAATAAATTCTTCCTCTTGATTCACTAAGAATAAGACCAGAAATAAGATTTGTTAGTTGTGCATTTACCATTCGGGATTGACAATACAATCCTGATCTGCTGACAGGCTCAGCACACACTTTAAAGGAAAAATATTGCGAAGTAGATACCTCCTTTACTCATGATAACCATATTATCCTAGTATCTGGTCATCAAAAGAGAACTTAGGCGGAGGCCGTTGAAAATTTTGTAAAAAGTGACAATCGGAGAATGACCGACTTTTGTAGAAATTGGTAATAAAAATACTTATCATGAGAAATAGCACGCCAAGAGTCTTCATCTCATTTGCCAAGATGCATTTGAAACTAAAGGATGTGTGACCAAAAGCAAAATCTTTAAATAAAGAACTGCCTACATGAGTATCTGTTTTTGAATTATTACTAAAGTTGTCTGTCGGCTGGAGATTCTCCCTGATTACAGTTGTTGTTTTTTTTGTCTTAGGTTTCTTTTCATCACGTGTCTGAAGATGTTTTTGCTGACTGCGAGTATTTTTTATTTCAGCGGAGGCAATGTGCAGATTCTCTAAGCCTGAAATTACCGCGCCTTCGGAAATTATTATTTGGGCTTCACCATCAATTTCTATAGGATCATAGGCATCATCCGGTAGGCAAACCGCCCGCGTTATTTGGAAACCGGCAAATAATAAAAATAACAGGAGAAATCTTCCCTTATCCTGAAGGAGGGAAGATTGGGGTTTCACAGTTATGTTTTCAGAATCCATATGGTTGCATTCTTTTATACTAAATTTTCCAATACATCTTGGCTATATTGAAATAATGCTGCAATAATATCATTATAAGGAAGCGTGAACAAGAATAAAATCGGTATTATTCCGGAATAATACCTATTATTATATTTTACAAAATTCTATATATCAATTAATTACAATTAAATAAAATAACATCAATCATTTTCACAATGACTATCGTAAAGGCGTTAAGTTGGTATTTGTATATTTGTCAAAACCGTTTTATGATATGAAATATCTATTTTTCATTCTCTCTTTTCTAATATCTTATCCACTTATTCAAGCACAAAATCTTCCGAAAAAGGAAATATCAATTATTGATAAGAAACTAGAAGATATAAGATTCAATACTAAACTTTCTGATGCAGAACGTGAAAAAGCTTTACATAAACTAAAGTATGAATCTGAAAAGATCGGATACAAATGGGGAATTTTAAAAAGCGGACGCCGTATCATTGAAATTTATGAAAGTCAAAATAAACATAAAGAGATTATAAAACTCGCAACTGAACTAAAGAAAATTGACGCTGGTCCGCAAGCAGATAGAACGATGGCAAATCTCTATCGGTCCAATGCTTTAGCTTTAGGATATTTGGGTTTTGATGAAGTCAGCTTAAAAGATTTTAAAACAGCAATAACATACGCAGAAAAAATTGATGATTCTGACATCAAAAATTATACTCTAGCACTTGCATACGAGCAGATGACAATTTATTTTTTCAACAAGAGACTTGAAAATATAAGCTACAAAGATTCGGTTATCAACTACCATAAAAAAAGTCTTGAGGCTGCTCAGCTTATCAAAGATAAGGGTCAAGAAATCACAACTGAAAAAAAATACAGCCTCATCTCCTTTAACTATATCCGTTTAGGGATTTCTTATCTGGAGGAAGCAATTAAGCCCGGAAATATTCAATTGGCTGAAAAGTACCTTACAAAAAGTTTAAATATTGTCAGGAAATACAATTTGGTCGAAGCAGATAATGTAATCTTGTTAAATCAGCTCAGCTGGTTATATTTAGAAAAAAAAGATTATCAAAAAACAATAGAATATGCAAAACTAGCTTGGGATCTTGAAAAGCAATTTCCTAATCCAACGAATAGAGTAGAATCTTTTGAATTTCTTGCCACGGCATATACTGACATGGGAGACACCAAGAATGCGAAGATATATATGAATAAATATTCTGTTCTTAAAGATAGCATTAGAATTACAGAGAGAAATAATGCTGACAAGGCACATAAAATATTACTTACAGACACTATAAAAATTCAGGAGAAAAAAACAAACAATCAATTTCTACTGATCGCAGGGATTGTTTTCGCGGCAACTTTAACCGCATTATTTTTATGGAGAAGGCAAAAAGAACTTATTCACAAAAAATATGATATACTGATCACCAAATTAAGCCATAGAGAAGAAAACATCCCGTCAAATGAAGAACGAAAGAATAAAGAAAAAAAAGCAATCCCGGTCATAACGGACAATATTTCAAAATCCCTTCTTCACAAACTTGAAAAATTTGAAAAATCTGAAAAGTATCTCCGGAAGGATATCAGCATGGCCTGGCTTGCACATCATCTTGACACCAACACGAAATACCTCGCCGAAGGCATTAAAATACATAGAGACAATAATTTTGCAGATTACATTAACGGGCTTAAAATTAATTATATCACTAACAAACTTTACGAAGATCCAGTTTACAGGAAATATAAGATAAGCTACCTCGCCGACGAGTGCGGATTTGCTACCCCCAGGGTATTTTTGAATGCCTTCAAAAAGGAGACTGGTATCACACCTTCGTACTTTATAAAAGAACTACAAAATGAGAAAGCAGCGGTCTGATTTCAAATAGTGGGTATGTCACCTTTTATATTCTAGAATATTATAATTTTATGTTATTCAGCCGATTTTTGGGTAAAGAAAGTTAATATTTCTTCATCTATCCCAATGCTGATATTATAAATCTAAAAGTTAAATTGCTTAAACTTATACTAAAAAAAGTACTTGATAAAAATAAACTTTGCATTTTCTATTTAATTTGACTCAATCTAACCAAATCATCTATAAAAGTGTTTGAAGATAATCCCGTCTTGGTCCCAAGGCGAGATTACATTCAATATCTCAATCACTACTTTAATCTCAATTAAACTCACTATTCTCAAGTTTACTTCTTAAAGCCGACATATCATCACTCACTTTCTTATCCAAAATCTTCGCATAATGCTGAGGGGTTTTGATATTCGTATGACCGAGCATTTTGCTTACGCTTTCAATCGGAACACCATTAGATAACGTAACAGTAGTAGCAAATGTATGTCTTGCGATGTGAAATGTCAACTATTTATTGATTCCACAGACGTTCACAATTTCTTTGAGATAGGAATTCATTTTCTGATTGCTGAGAACAGGAAATAGGATATTTAAATTTATACACTCAGGATGATTTTCATGTTTTAAAATTAGCTCCTGGGTCTCTTTGTAAAAGTTCATTTTCCGTGAGTTTTTCGTGACCTATTTTCAAATTTTCAGGATGGGTCACGGAATAGGTCATAAAAATCGTGACCTATTTTAATTTTTTTTGACACTAGCGCTAAAACAAAAAACGCTGTAAACATTAATGTTTACAGCGTTTTAGCTTATTTTAGTATCTCTACCAGCGGAGAGAGAGGGATTCGAACCCCCGGACCTGTTACAGTCAATAGTTTTCAAGACTATCGCAATCGACCACTCTGCCATCTCTCCTGAACTGCGACTATACCGTCGTTTTCAGTGGTGCAAATATAGAACGTTTTTAGTTTTTATCAAAATATTTTTAATATAAATTTTAATAAATATAATAATTAGCTAATAATCAGTTTAATTATTTTTAATAATCAAAGCGATGTTTGAATTTTCATTCCCAAAATTACAGCTCCAAAACCTAAAATAACACTTAATAAAACATATAAAGATAAAATCCCATACTGTTGATTTTGCCACAAAGAATAATTCTCAACAGAAAATGTAGAAAATGTTGTAAAGCCACCACAAAAGCCTGCAATGAGCATATATTTTAAAGAACTATCGCTTTTAGCAAAATAAGAAACAAAAAATCCGATGATAAAACAGCCAATAAAATTTACCAAAAAAGTTCCTAAAGGAAACGAACCCACATGCCATATCTTTTGAGTAAAGCTGGAAATCAAATATCGCGCAACGCTTCCCAGTCCGCCACCAAGAAATATGTAAACTAAATTTCTCATGCTTAAATATATAAAAAAAACGCACCAAAAAGATGCGTTTTATATTTATTGATTTGTTTTTAATGTAATTCCGCTAGATATTTTTCTGCATCCATTGCTGCCATGCAACCGCTTCCTGCAGCTGTAATTGCTTGTCTGTAAATATGATCCTGAACATCTCCCGCGGCAAAAACTCCCGGAAGATTGGTTCTTGTAGAACCTTTTTCGGTTTGAATATATCCGTTTTCGTCCAAATCAATCTGTCCCGCAAAAATATCAGTATTGGGTTTGTGACCAATTGCGATAAAAATCCCGTGAACATCAATTGTAGACTTTTCCTGAGTCTGATTGTTGATGACAACCGCTCTTTCTACCAAATTATTTTCTCCTTCAATACCAATCAATTCATGGTGAAATTTCACTTCAATATTCGGTGTATTTTCAACTCTGTGTATCATTGCTTTCGAAGCTCTGAATTCGTCTTTTCTTACAAGCATTGTGACTTTATTCACCAATTTTGCAAGGTAAGTTGCTTCTTCCGCCGCCGTGTCCCCTGCTCCTACAACTACAACATCTTTTCCTTTATAGAAAAAACCATCGCAAGTTGCACAAGCTGAAACTCCTCCTCCATTGTATTTTTTTTCATCATCGAGACCTAAATATTTTGCTGTCGCACCGGTTGAAATAATCACTGATTTAGCAAAAATCTCTTTATTTCCTGCATATAATTTGTGAACTCCACCAACTTCTTTAGAAAATTCAGCCTTGGTGATCATTTCGTAATGAACTTTCGTATCAAATCTTTCTGCCTGCTTTTGCAAATCCATCATCATTTCAGGACCTGTAATTCCTGCCGGATATCCTGGAAAGTTATCAACTTCAGTCGTTGTAGTTAATTGTCCGCCCGGCTCCAAACCTGTATATAATTCAGGCTTTAAGTCTGCTCTTGCCGCATAAATAGCCGCTGTGAAACCTGAAGGTCCAGACCCAACGATCACGCAATCTAAAATATTATTTTCCATAATTTACTTGTTCAAAAGATTGAAATTAAAGTCTGCTAATTTCGTAATTTTTAATATCTTATTAAAGTTATTTTAATGATACTTGTCAATATTTAAGATGTTAATTGTCGATGAAATTATTTGTCAATAAGTCAATGGTCAATAGTGAATTTTTTATACTATAAATTGATAAGCAAAATGACAATTCACCATTCACTTACTACACTTTCATCTTAATTTGATCTACATTGATAATTTTATAAACCAATTCTTTAATTAATTCCGCTTCGCTCATGTTCACGGCTCCTAAACCTTTTCCTTTCATATCAAATTCCCTTAAGATCGAGATCACTCTTGTCGCATGTTTTAACGGATAAAGCCTCGCAGATTCTGCATAATCTTTAATAAAATAAGGATTAACGCCCATTTGGGAAGCAATAACCTGCGGCGATTGACCAATCATCGTATTGTAAATTATCACATTTGAAAAATAATTATACAAGCTCGACAACATCATCACAAAAGGATTGTTTTTAGGGTTTTTACCCATAAAATGAGCAATTTTAAACGCTGCATTTGCGTTTTTTGTACCTAAAGCTTTTTGCAGTTCAAAAACATTGTATTCTTTGCTAATTCCGATGTGATTTTCTACAATTGTTCCATCAAGAATTTCGCCTTGTTTGAGGATAATCTTTAATTTATTCAGTTCATTAGCAATCCGTGAAAGGTCGTTTCCAAGATATTCTGCCAAAAGATGAGAAATATTTGGAGCCGTTTTTATACTTAATTGTGTGCATTCGTCAGCAATCCACTTTGGAAGATTATTTTCTTTGATCGATTCGCTTAAAAACAATGCATTGGCTTTGTCTAAAGATTTTGTAACCTTTTTTCGGCTGTCCAGTTTCTTGTGTTTGTGGGCAAAAACCAAAACGGTTGACGGAACAGGATTTTGAACATAAATTTCTAAAGCGTTGCTTTCGCTTTCGGTTAATTTTAAATCCTGCGCTTCTTTTACGATAATTACCTGCTTGTCGCCCATCATCGGAAACTGTCTCGCTAATGAAAGAATTTCCTGATAAGAAGTATCTTTCCCGTAGACAACAGTTTGATTGAAAGCTTTTTCATCTTCTTCCAAAAAATCGTGTTCAAAGGCTTTTACGGCAAGATCGATAAAGTAAGGTTCGTCTCCGTGGAAAAAATAAATCGGTAAAACTTCTTTATTTTTAATATTTTTGAGGATTAAATCTAATTCTTTCATCTTATATTAATGGAACTTCCAAAACTCAATTTTCAGGAAACTTTTGATTTTAAATTCAAGAAAGACAAAGATAAGTTTTTTATTTATGATTTGGTTCGTAAAGCTTACCTTTTGCTCACGCCTGAAGAATGGGTGCGGCAGCATTGGGTGCATTATTATCTCACCGTAAAAGCCTATTCTGCTTCTGCTTTAATTACCGAAAAAAAGATTGTTCTAAATGGTTTAACCAAAAGAATTGACCTTTTAATTACAGAAAAAACAGAACCCATAATTTTAATAGAATGCAAAGCACCACATATTAAATTAACGGAAAAAACGTTTGAGCAAACGGCGAGATATAATTCCATTATCGGAGCGAAAGAAATTATTTTGACCAATGGTTTGCAGCATATCAATGCTTATTACGAAAACGAACAATATCAATTTTACAGATAAATATTAACATGAAAATTAAAAACATAATATTTGATTTTGGCGGTGTTTTAATGGATTGGAATCCGAGATACTTTTTTAAAAGCTATTTCAATGACGATGAAAAAATGGAATATTTTCTTGGAAATATAGCTCAAGACGAATGGAATATCGAGCAGGACAGAGGAAGACTTTTATCGGAAGGAACAGAAATACAGGTGAAAAAATTTCCGGAATGGGAAAAAGAAATCAGAGCATATTATGATAACTGGACAACCATGCTGAAAAGCGATATTCCGCATAATGTTGAGGTCTTAAAAAAGCTTGGGAAAACTGATTATCAATTGCTTGGATTAACAAACTGGTCGGAAGAAACTTTTCCTTATGCATTGGAAAATTATGAATTTTTTAAATTATTTGAAGGGAAAATTGTGGTTTCAGGGACAGAAAAATTAATCAAGCCTGATCCTAAAATATGGCATGTCTTGCTGGAAAGATTTAATATTAAGGCCGAAGAATCTGTTTTTATTGACGATAATTTTAAGAATATTGAAATGGCACAATCATTGGGTTTCCATACAATTCATGTAAAGCCAGACACAAACTTAGAAACGGAACTGAATAATTTAGGCGTACAATTCTAATCATCAATTTTATAACATTTATAGGTTTTCATTGTTATTTTATTAATTTAGATGAGAATTAAATTACAAAATATGATACGTTCAATCTTATTAACAGCATTTCTTATGACATCGGAAACAATTTTCAGTCAAAATCTTAAAACTGTTTCTTATCAGGACGGTTCTCAAAAACTAAATGGTTTGATAACTTCAAATGCCGGAAAAAAGCTTCCGGGAGTTTTGATTTTACCAGCCTGGAAAGGCATTGATGATGAAACAAAAACCGCTGCCGAAGATCTTGAAAAACAAGGTTATATTGCTTTTATTGCAGATATTTACGGTGAAGGAAATATTCCGGCTGATAATGCTTCAGCGGCAAAAACTTCAGGATATTACAAAAAGAATTATGAAGCTTATCAGAAAAGGATTTCTTTGGCTTTAGAACAATTAAAGAAAAACGGTGCAATTCCTGAAAAAATCGCCGTGATCGGTTATTGCTTCGGCGGAACAGGAGCCTTGGAATCTGCAAGAGGAAATCTTCCTGTAGCTGGTGTTGTTTCCATTCATGGAAGCCTTGGAAAAGACCAAGCTAGAAAAAACGGACCGATATCGACTAAAATTTTAGTTGAAAATCCTGCGGATGATAAAGGCGTGACTCCTGAAGATTATAATAATTTAATAAAAGAAATGAATGAGGGAAATGCAGATTGGCAAATTATCACCTACTCCAACTCAAAACATACTTTTACAGATCCAAAATCAGCGGATTACAATCCGGTTATGGCAAAAAGAGCCTGGAATCACACATTGATGTTCTTGAATGAGATTTTGAAGTAATCTAAAATTTAAAAATGCTTCGACATCGCTCAGCATGACATTCACGAATACAAACTTTAATTGAAAAGTGAGTTTTTAGTGTTTATTCTGAAAGAAGTCGAAGCATATTATTAAGAATTATTTAGCTTCTAATTCAACAGCATATTCTTTTGGAGAATACTTGGTCAAAGAACCTGTTGCAGCGTCAATTCCAACACCAATAACTCCGCCAAGAAGAATATTGAGCAATGAAACAGCATTGAAACTTTTTGTCAATTTGATTTCTTTGTTTGTAAAGCCTTCTTTTTCAAAGATAACCGTCTGTTTGCTTAATGATCTTGGGATTTCAGCCGTACAAGGTGTGATACATTTTTCAACACCTTTATGAAGCACTTTTGCCCCTTCTGGATTTGAAGTAAAAGATATTTTATCCTTAGTACCTGTAATAATGCTTGCACATGAGGTTGTAGAAAGTGCTATTCCTATTAGCACAATCGATAATTCATTTCTCATTTGTTAATTTAAGCCACGAAATTACATTTTTTTTAATCAAAAACTATTAAAATTAGTTTTTTTTTAATCTACACCTTCCACTTCCCGATTCACCGATTCCATAGAAAATGCGGGAAGACAGATCGAAACATATTCGCAAGCTTCCGGAAAAGGATTGCTGTAACGAATTCTTGCCCCTTTTTCAATCATAATACTTTGTCCTTTTTCTAAAACAATGGTTTCTCCATCAATTTCAAACTGCTTTTTCCCTGAAATTATTAATGTAAATTCATCAAATTCAGGCGTTTGATACGGCTCGCTCCAATCTGATGGCGCAACCATGTGAGCAATTGAAATATCTGAATTCTGCGTAGAATTTCCCCAATGTTCTTCAATCAATTTTCCGTCTGTTGTCGGAACTACAAATGGTGTTTTTTGGATTTTAAACTTTTTCATGACCAATTATCTTTTTTGATTTCATATACAAAATTTGTTCTTGTCGGTTCACCAAAATAGGCAACTTCTTCTTCGGCAACTTTTTGTCCTCCAAGTCTTTCCAAAGAAATTTGAGAGCGAAAATTTTCTTTTCCAATATGAAAATATACTTTATCAACAAACTGGAAAATATAATCCAGCATTAATTTTTTAATCTTCGGATTAACCTTTTTCCCCCAAGAATTTGTACCGTAAAAAGTATATCCGATGAAAATACTGTTTTTACTTTCATCAAAATCATAAAAGCGTGTGCTTCCCAAAACATTTCCCGAACTTTTATCAATAATCTTAAAAGCGCCTTTACTTTCCATCGCACCTTTGAAAAAGTTTTCGAAAACTTCTCTTT